>SPJK01032003.1_pt1 | contig 75765 bp, 62 predicted proteins | sample 3741771 | NCBI WGS metagenome assembly SPJK01 (sample SAMN10925997, study PRJNA522277) | cold seep metagenome | isolation source: Elba SIP-enriched marine methane seep metagenome, extraction at timepoint T2 | place: Italy: coast of Elba, Mediterranean Sea
GGCAATGGGAGCAGGTTGGACAGGTGATGGAGGACGATGCGCCCGCCGTATCCGACCCTGCATCGACCGAACAGACAGCCACAGAAATAGCACCGCCATTGGAATAAGGGCCGGGGATGGAGCGGATCAAACTTTACGACCAAGTGTTTGCGGTGATGGCCCGCCACGCCGGTGCCGATCACCCGGCTGAGGCTTGTGGGCTTTTGCTGGGGCCTGAACAGCCCAAGGAAGGCGTGCAGCTTGTGGATGAAGCGGTGCCCAGCCCGAACAATGCGGCAATGGCGGGGAATGATCGGTTTGAAATTGACCCGGGGCTGCATCTACGCACCCGCCGGGCGTTGCGCGGCACAGGGCGGACGGTTGTTGGCCTGTATCATTCACACCCCAATGGATCGGCGCAGGCGTCTGCCGTGGACGAGGCCGGTGCGCGGTTGGAACCAGGGCTAATTTGGCTGATATTGCCAATGAAATTGCAAAGCCAAACCATTACAGCAGGTTTTCCCGCTGCCTATTTGGCGGGCAAACAGGCGATGAAACCATTGCCACTGGATATTCAGAGCGCTGACCAAGAAACAGGAGATTGAGATGCAGGACCTAAAAGGTAAGGTTGCTATTGTAACAGGATCATCCGCCGGTGTTGGTGCCGAGGTTGCCCAGCAGTTGGCTGCGCGCGGTGTCCATGTGGTCGTCAATTATTCCGCCAGTCAGGCCGAGGGCGAGGCCGTGTTGGCTGCCTGTAACGAAAAGACTGAATCAATTTTGGTGCAGGCCAATGTTGCCGAAGATGACCAATGCCGCAAACTGGCGAAGGCGGCGATGGACCAATGGGGCCGCATTGATTTTCTGGTCAATAATGCGGGTATCTCAAAATTTGCGGGCCATCATGATCTGGAGGCCCTGTCTGCTGACGATTTTATGGATATCTATAAGGTCAATGTCATTGGGGCTTATCAAATGATCCGTGCCTGTGCCCCGGCCATGCAGGAACATGGCAAAGGGTCTGTCGTGAATGTGTCATCCATCGCAGGTGTGGCAGGAATTGGCAGTTCGGTTGCCTATGCCGCTTCAAAAGGGGCGCTGAATACGATGACAATTTCATTGGCCCGTGCGTTGGGCCCGGCGATCCGCGTCAATGCCGTTTGCCCCGGTATGATTGACACAAGATGGCTGCGCAACGGTCTGGGGCAAGAACTTTTCACCATGGTTTATGACGATATGAAGAATAAGGTTCCTTTACAGCGTGTAAGCGAACCGGCCGATATTGCCGAACCGATCCTGTATTTTTTGCTTCAATCCGGGATGACTACTGGCGAAACCATGCTGGTAGATGGCGGCTACCACCTTGATTTTGCTGCAAAATCATAGGTTTTTCAGCATTTCTCCGTGAAATCGATGGTGTGGCGGGCTGACGCAGTTTTTATTGCGCCGCACAATAATTGACTCTATATTCGATAGCTAAGGGCTGGATGAGTCGCGTCAATGGGGGCGCGGCCCCCATGGGTATAGAGGCTGAGTGGTATGGAACAATTGCACGGGCAAGATGCTGTCTTCCTGTATCGGGAGACGAGTGCGGCACCACTTCATACATCGACACTACAGATTTTTGATCCCTCATCGCTGCCTGATGAAAAAGTCCCGTTTAAGGCGATTTTGGCACAGGTGCAGGATCGCTTGCATTTGTTCCCCCGGTCACGTCAGAAACTTGTCGAAGTGCCGCTGCATGTGGATCACCCTTATTGGGTTGAGGACAACGACTTTGACCTTGAATTCCATGTTCGCAATATTGCCCTGCCTGAGCCGGGCGATTGGCGACATCTTTGTATTCTGGCCGCGCGTATCAATTCGCGTCCGCTTGATTTGGCCCGCCCCCTATGGGAAGTCTATGTGATCAACGGCCTGTCGAATGTGCATGGCCTGCCAAAGGGCAGCTTTGCGGTTTTGACTAAAATTCATAACAGCGCCTTGGGGCAGTCTCCCGTTGCACGGGCAAAGCATCGCCGTTTCCGCCCGATCAATGATGCGATTCTGGATGATTCCCCCGAACCGGTGGTTGATTTCCCGAAAAGCAATTGGGCACCTGAACGGACGCCGCGCCCGCTTGAGCTTTTGACACGTGCGTGGGTCAACAATCTTTTGCAGCCATTCAAACTGGCCCGGGTTCTTGGGGGGCATATTCCCGAATTAACCGCACTGACCAGCGAAGGCAGTTTGACAGGCTTGCGCTCCTTACGGCAGGTGCCGCGCACACGCTTTAACCGTCATGTGACGCCACATCGCGTTATTGATGGCGCAGCGTTTGATTTGAAAACCCTGTCGCAAATTAAGGATGTCGTCACCGGTGCAACAATCAATGATGTGATCATCTCAATCTGTGGTGGCGCTGTGCGCAAATATTTGCGTGCCAAGGCAGAATTGCCGGGCAAGGAACTGATGGCCCTGGCTCCGGTTTCGGTTGATCGCGGCAAGGGGAAAACCGGCGCGGTCAATATGACCTTGACCCTTGGTGCCCACGAAGAAGACGCGTTGGAGCGTTTGGAGGCTGTGCGTGACGCCGCACAATCAACAGGTGCGATGGATAAGGCAATCGGTGCCGAGTTGATGACCGATTTCAACACCCATGCGCCGGGCATGACGGCGGCTTTGGGGTCGCGCCTGATGGCCGGTGTGGCAACGATAAACCGCATAACACCCATGTTTAATTGCACGATCACCAATGTGCCGGGCCCGCAAAAACCGCTTTACCTGTGTGGTGCAAAGCTTGTGTCTGTTCACGGGATTGGCCCGGTCATGGATGGTGCGGGGTTGAACTTTACGGCGTTTTCATATTGTGGCGAAGTGACGATTACCCTAACCGCGTGCCGCGGTATTGTGGGCGACCCAGCGTTCTTCGCTGATTGTTTGGAGCAGGCCTATGCGGACCTTAAGCATGCCAGCCTTGCCCGTCGTAAAAGAAGATTCAAAGTAGCATAATTAGAAATAAAAATTGGCGGGCGGGCAATTTTTATTGCCGGTGTGCTGCAATCATATCTAGGAGAGAACAAATGGCCTTGATTGAAACCGGATATTTCGGTGCCCCCTCTGACGAGCGCGAGCCGCTGACACCGCCGCTAAGTTTGTTGGCAAGCGAGACATTGGTGGGCATGGATATCGCCAGCCTGCCGTTGGCTGCCTTGCCGTTGGCCCGCGCGCCGAAGGGTGATGGCCACCCCGTGATGGTACTGCCGGGTATGGGAACATCAGATTGGTCAACGGTGGCGTTGCGCAGCTATTTGCGGACCCGCAGCTATCGCACATATGGTTGGAAGATGGGTATGAACCGCGGCCCCAGCGGTGATATGGAAGACCGTCTGCGTGAGCGTTTGGCCCGTATCTATGACAAAAATGGTGGGCAGAAAATCTCACTCGTTGGGTGGAGCCTTGGTGGCATCATTGCCCGTGAAATTGCCCATGAAGAACCTGATCTGGTCCGGCAGGTGATTACGCTTGGCTCTCCCTTCGGTGTTGGTGCCAAGGGTGAAGGCACAACCGCCGGGCCGATTTTCAATCTTCTGAATCAGGAACATTCCGTCAGCACAACAGTGAACGAACGCCGTGGGCGTCTGCGTCAGGCACCGCCGGTACCGACGACCGCCGTTTATTCTGAAACTGATGGCATTGCCGGTTGGCAGGCCAGCATTCAGATTGACGGGCATGAAGAGACTGAGAATATCCGTGTGCCCGGTACGCATATCGGCCTTGGCTTTAATGCAGCAGTTTATTACGTGCTGGCTGAACGGCTTGCCCAAAAGGATGGTCAGTGGTCGCCCTTTGATCGCCGCAAGGGCGCGCGTCGTGCCGTTTATGGCCGTGCCTATCCGGCCAAATAATTTTGGCCCGCAAAATCGCTTTGCGCTATAATCCAGATCAATTCGCAATTATGGCGCTGAGGGTTTGATGAGATCACTCTATTTGCTTGGCGCCGGTGCCCTGATGGGTATCGGTCTGGCTTTTTACGGGCTTGTTTCAGATGAAACGGCACGCCGGGATGCGCTTGGCGACCGTGTGGCGGCCAAGATCAATGACAGCCAAATCAGCCACGATGCCTATGAAACCCATATTGGCAGGCTTGCTGCGGACAAGCGGAATGAGTTGACCGATGATGATCGTGCCCATGTTTTGGAACGGTTGATCGAGGAAGAGCTGCTGATTCAACGCGGCGTCGAAATCGGGCTGGTGGAGCGTGAGCGGGCTGTGCGCGCTGCCATTGTTCAATCCATGATCAATGCCATCATTGCCGACACGCTGACAATGGACGTGCCTGAGGGTGAGCTTGCTGACTTTTACGAAGACAATGGCCGTTATTTTGTCGGTGCTGCACAACTTCACATTCGTGCCCTTTTGATTCGCAAGGGGGATGACCCGCAGGCGGCTTTCGCTCGCGCGGAACAGGCCCATGCCCGTTTGCGTGATGGCGCGCCAGTCAGTGAAGTGCGTGCCCAATTCGGTGATGCACAAATCGTGAGGGCACCTGATGGATTGCTACCCGCCGCCAAGCTGCGCGATTATGTTGGCCCCACCGTGTTGGCCGCTGCGTTGCGGTTAAACACTGGTGATGTGTCGGATATTGTTGAAACGCCAACCGCCTATCATATTTTCCGTGTGATCAATGCCCGCCGCGCGGCCATTCCCCCGCTTGATCAGGTGCGGGAACAGGTTCTGTCTGAATATCGCAAACGTGCGGGTGACAAGGCGTTGCGCGATTACCTTGAATGGTTGAAATCGCGTGCCGATCTGGTGCGGCTGGTAGACTTCGACGGATGAGGTGGCGTTTACTCCTGTTGCTGATTGTTGGGTTGGGCTGGTCGGTCAGCGCCGCCGCCCATTCTCGCAGTGAAAGTTTTTCGACTTGGTATGTTGGTGATGATGGCGTGGTGACGGGCTCACTCTCCATGTTGGCACGTGAAGCCACGCGCATCCCCCAACCCGAAACCGCGGACCCTGACAATGTGACCCGTCGCTATTTTGCTGAAAACTTTCAGGTCGCCGGATCTGAGGGGGTCTGCCCGTTGGTTTCAGCCGATGGCTTGCCGACATTATTGCCGGTCAGCGGCGGTTATGTGCGGCTTGAGTTTGCGTTTGATTGCAAGGACGCCCCGGCGGCGGAAGGGGATGACGCCATTCCCGTGTTGACCATGACCAATAATAGCCTGTTTGATTTGATCACCGCCCACATTCACTATGCCCGCATCAAGGGCGGGGGTGGCGCGTTGGATGAACAGGTTATTACGTTCGATCGGCGTACCATTGTGTTGCAACAACCGCCGACCGCGCCGGTGGCCCCGCGTAGTGCTGCTGAAACGATCGGTGATTTTCTGAAGATTGGGTTTGATCACATTCTGGGGGGTCTTGATCATTTGGCCTTTTTGGCCGGCGTGATGATTCTGGCGGGACGCTGGCGGATTATGGCGCTTGCCATCACTGGATTCACCCTTGGTCATGCGATCACAATCGCGTTGGCGGTTTTGGAAATCGTCACACCAAACAGCAAAATGATCGAAGCGGGGATTGGTTACACAATCGCGCTTGTTGCGGTGGAATATATTGGCGAACGCACCGGTCTGTCCAAATGGTTGGGTTTCGGTCTGACAGGGTTGCTGGCGGCGATGGCAGGGCTATCATTTATCAGTGCCCATCCGCGCTTGCCTGATCCCTATGTGCTGGCAGGGCTTGGCCTGTTTACCCTGTGTTATATGCAGCTTGTCAGTCATTTTGTGGAACGGGCTGGCAATGGTCTGACCATATTGCGCGTCAGCGTCACGGCGATGTTCGGGTTGATCCACGGGTTCGGCTTTGGCGGCAGCTTGCTGGAATTGGGCATTGGCCGCGGGCAGGTTGTGACCATGCTGATTGGCTTTAATCTAGGGGTTGAGCTGGGGCAGCTTGCGCTGGTGGTCGGTGGTCTTGCGCTGTTCTTTGTGGCGGCGCGTCTGGTGCCGAAGTTGCGTGAACCCTTGTTGGCGGAACTTTGCATGAGTGGCCTTGCAGGGCTGGGCCTTTACTGGTTTATCGCCCGGTCATTCATGCTGTAACGCTTATGCGGGCCAATGTACCAGATGATTGGGCAAATCATCCTCGGCAATGTCGTCTTCTTTATGGATGCGATTGGCAACTGACATTCCCGCCCAATGAACAGACTCCGCATTGCCACTGACCAGCGGGTGCCATTCGGGCAACGGTTGATTATTGGCAAGCAAGCGATAGGCGCAGGTGGACGGCATCCAATTCAGATCCTTTGCCTTTTGGGGGTTCAGCACAACACAATCGGGCACATGGGCCAGACGGTCCGGATAGTTTGTGCATTGGCAGCTTTCGCAATCCAACAGTTTGCAGCCAACATCCGTGTAATAGATGCGGCCCGTGTCTTCATCCTCAAGCTTCAACAGGCAGCAACGACCGCACCCGTCACACAGGCTTTCCCATTCAGCAGTGGTCATGTCGCTTAGGCTTTTGGTTTCCCAAAAGGGTTTATTCTGGTTCTGCTCTGTCATGGGGCTTGTTGGATCATGGGTGGCGCGGTAAATCAATAAGGGATTAAGGCAGGAGAGTGCAGCGCGACTATGTGCGGGCGGTTTTTGATAACATCAACGCAAGAAGCGATGATCGCCTTTGCCCGGGCGATGGGCAGCTATGCGGTCAAGCCGTGCTATAATATTGGCCCAACCTTGCCGGTGCCTGTCATTCGCGAGACGGGGCAGGGGCGCGAAATTGCGCCCATGCGCTGGGGCTTTATCCCCGGCTGGATGAAACAGGTGCCTGATAAACCCTTCATCAATGCCCGCGCTGAAACCATTGAAGAAAAGCCAAGCTTTAAGTCCGCCATCAAACGCCGCCGGGGGATTATCCCTGCTGATGGGTTCTATGAATGGGCCCACAAGTTGAAGAAGGTGCCCGCAGGTGGCCGCGATCCCAAGCAACCCTATTTAATCACAACGTCGTCGGGGGAGATGATGGCCATGGCTGCGATTTGGGAACGGTGGCAGCATGCGGATGGATCAGACGTTGAAACGGTCGCGATTGTGACGGTGGCGGCCAATAAAACATTGGCCCCGATACATCATCGTATGCCCGTGTTGTTGCACCCGGATGATTTTGACCAGTGGTTGACCGGGCCTGAAGACGCGCAGCTGACTGCCCCGCTTGACCCCCGTGTGCGCCGCCTGATGCAGCCCGCCCCGGATGACTTTCTGACCATCAGGCCAGTGTCAAAGCGGGTGAATGCGATCCGCAATAATGACCCGGCATTGTTGGACGAGGTTGAAGAAGACAGTGATGAGGACAAGGCCGACCAGCTGTCGCATTTTTGATGGTCAATCAGGGGTCTAATGGTCGATCAGGCGTTTGCCCAACGTGGCAACGGCCTGCACCTCATACCCCAGTGCCTTGTAGAAACCCGTTGCCGCCTCATTATCCGTACGAACCATCAACTGCGCCTTGGGGATGTTGCGCTGTGTAATCCAGTCTTCAGCGGCCTGCATCAATTGGCGTCCAACGCCGCCGCGCCGGGCGTGCGGATCGACGGCAAGGTAATAAACCCAGCCGCGATGGCCGTCTTCCCCCACCATGATTGTGCCGATGATGTCGCCGGTCTGCTCCGTCACCAAAATCACGGCATTGTCACCCGCTAGGGCGCGGTCAAAATCCTTGATCGGATCATTCCATGGCCGCATCAGGTCGCACTGATCCCACAGGGTGATAATGGCGTCACGATCCTGCTGTGTGGCGTGCCTCATGCCAGCACCTTGCCGGGGTTCAGAATGTTGTGGGGGTCAAGCGTCCGTTTTATGGCGCGCATAGCGGCCAGCGCAACAGGGTCTTTATAGCGTTCTAGGTGGGCGACCTTCATTTGGCCGATGCCATGTTCGGCAGATATAGACCCGCCATAATGCACAACCAAATCATGCACCGCTGTTTGAACCTCGTCCCACCGCGCCAGATAGGCATCTGTGTCGGCCCCGGCAGGTTGGGTCAGGTTATAATGAATATTGCCATCGCCCATATGGCCAAAGGCGACGATGCGCACACCCGGACATAGGGTGGTGACAAGTTGTTCTGCCTCATTCAAAAAGGCTGGGACCGCAGACACTGGCACGGCGATGTCGTGCTTGATAGAGCCGCCTTCGGGTTTTTGTGCGGCAGGCAGGCTTTCGCGCAAGGCCCAAAAAATGTCTGCCTGCTGGCCTGATTGGGCAATCACAACATCCGCCGCAATGGCTGCGTCCAACGCGCCGGTCAGTGCTGCCTCAAGGCGCGGCGCCAGGTCTGAGCCCTGTCCCGCGGTGGCCTCCAGCAGGACTGCCCAAGCGGGCAGGGGGGCAAAAGGTTGTGGCAGGTCGGGACGGTGCGTGGCCAAAAATTGCAACCCGACTTGCGGCATGAATTCGAACGCGGTTAATCCATTGCCGGTTTGTGTTTGCATATGGGTCAGCAGCGCCAATGCCTGTTCAGGTGTGTCGAGTGCCACCATTGCTGTTGCGCGCTGTTGTGGGGCGGGAACCAGCGCCAATCGCGCGGCGGTGACGATGCCCAGCGTGCCTTCCGATCCGATCAGCAATTGTTTCAGGTCATAGCCTGTATTGTCCTTTCGCAGGCCATTCATCAGGTTGATGGTTTGCCCATCTGCCATCACAGCCTCAAGCCCCAGAACTTGCGCGCGGGTATTGCCATAGCGCAGCACAGCGGTGCCCCCGGCATTGGTGGCGATATTGCCGCCAATCGTGCAACTGCCTTCCGATGCCATGCTAAGGGGCAGATACATTCCGGCATCCGCCGCGTGGGATTGGGCTGTGGCCAGTGTCATGCCTGCTGCCATACTGATCGATTGATTGTCCTTGTCGATGCCCAAAAGCCCGGTCATGCGGTCAAGCGACAGGATAATGGCACTGCCATCGTCGGGCGGGGTTTGGCCGCCAACATTTCCGGTATTGCCGCCCTGCGGTACGATCGGTTGGTGGGACTTGTGACAGGCGGCGACACAGGCTGCAACCTCAGCCGTTGTGGCGGGCCGCAACATAAGGCTTGTTGCGCCGTGATACTTGCCCCGCGGCTCCACAAGGCGGGGGGCGATCAGGTCGGGGTCGGTGATCAAACCTGCGTCACCGACAATGCGGTGCAGATCATTTTTCAGCTTGTGATCAATCATGCGCAGCCCGTCCCAAGCGGTCATTGATGGCGATGCCCAACCCGTCCATCGGAATCGGCATTACGGCGATGGCGGCGGCGTCGCTGGCATCTGCCGCGCGCAGTTGCGCAAATAGATTTGCAGCAGCTTCTGTCAGGTCGCCAGTTGCCGATAGGGGAAAAAGTGGCGCGTCATGGGCGGCAGCGGTGGCCGGGGCAGGGCCGAATTGCAACAATGCCTCCCCCCCACATATGTCATGCGCATTCAGGCGCAATGGCTTGGTCGGCGCATAGTGACTACGTAATTGGCCGGGCGCTTCGACGGTGCCGGGGGTGCCTTTCCCAATCACGGGCGGCCTGCCTGTCACTGCTGCAATCATGTCTGGCGTGATGGAGCCGGGGCGCAGCAAGATCACGTCATCCCCTTCAAACTTTACAATGGTGCTTTCAATGCCTGCATCGCATGGCCCGCCATCCAGTATGGCGGCGACCTTGCCCCCCAGACCATCACGCACATGTTGCGCCGTTGTCGGGCTGATGGCACCTGATGGATTGGCGCTGGGTGCCGCCAAAGGGTGACCGTATTTTGCCAATAGCTCCTGCGCAAGCCGATGGGCGGGCACGCGCACTGCCAGCGTGTCCAAATCGGCTGTGACCAATGGATGAACCGGGCTTGTCGATTTATGGGGCAGGACCATCGTAAAGGGGCCGGGCCAGAAGGCAGTTGCCAATTTGTCTGCCATCGGTGAAAAATCCACCAATTCTGCGGCTTTCGCGGAATTTTTCACATGTACAATCAGCGGATTGAACTGGGGGCGGCCCTTCGCGGCAAAAATGCCCGCGACCGCCTGTCCCTTTGTGGCATCGGCGGCCAGACCATAAACTGTTTCAGTTGGCAGACCGACCAGCCGCCCTTGATCAAGGGCGGTCAGCGCCTCCTCAACGGTGCTGCTTTCTTGCGATATTGTTTTGGCGTTACTCATTGTCCGCTTATGTTGCGCGGCATGACGGAAAGGTCAATCTGTCAATTAGGCTGAACGCCGGGGGAATGACGAAGGGAAATTGACGATGCTGTATGATGCACCGGTCAAGGATATGCGTTTTTTGCTGACGCATATCGGTAAATTGAACGAATTGGGCACGACCAGCCTGTATCAGGATTTGGTCTCGGATGATTTGGTTGATGCCATTTTAACCGAAGCGGGCCGTTTTTCTGCCGATATTTTGGCGCCGATCAACCGACAAGGTGACCTGCAAGGGTCGCACATTGTGGCTGATGACGTGCGCACCCCCGACGGGTTCAAGGATGCGTATCAAGCCTATGTGGAACAAGGCTGGGCCTCGGTTTCCGGTCCGGTGGATTTTGGCGGGCAGGGGCTGCCCGGCTCATTCTCATTCCTTGTGCAGGAAATGGTGTTTTCCGCCAATCTGGCATTTGGCCTGTGTCCGATGTTGTCTGTTGGCGCAGCTGAAGCATTGGAAGCACACGGCAGTGATGAGCTGAAGGCACGTTATCTACCCAAGATGATTTCCGGTGAATGGACCGGCGCGATGGACCTGACGGAGCCGCAGGCTGGTTCCGACGTCGGGGCCTTGCGCGCCAAGGCGGTGCCGGTTGATGATGGGACATACCGCATTACCGGCAACAAGATTTTCATCACATTCGGTGATCATGATTTTACAGATAATGTGATCCATCTTGTGCTGGCGCGCTTGCCTGATGCACAGCCGGGCACAAAGGGCATTTCATTATTCTTGGTGCCGAAATTCCTTGTGAATGATGACGGGTCTATCGGTGCGCGCAATGATGTGAAGGTGACGGCGCTGGAACACAAGATGGGCATCCATGCATCGCCCACTTGCGCCATGGCCTTTGGTGAGGATGGCGAAGGCGCGGTCGGTTATCTTATCGGTGCGCCCCATCGCGGTATGGCGGCCATGTTCACCATGATGAATAATGCACGGCTGAATGTTGGTATTCAGGGCGTTGCCGCCGCTGAAGCTGCCTATCAGCAGGCGTTAAGCTTTGCCCAGGACCGTGTACAGGGCCGTGCGCCCGGCGTTGCACGCGATCAATCATCAGCGATTATCGAACATCCTGATGTGCGCCGCAATTTGCTGCTGATGAAGGCAAAAACCGAAGCGGCCCGCGCGATCTGTGTGATGACCGCAGGGGCGTTAGACCATGCCCGCGCGCTTGAGGATGAGGCCGCGCGTGAGCGAGCCAAATTGCGTGCTGATTTCCTGACCCCGATTGCCAAGTCATGGTCAACCGACATTGGGGTTGAGGTGTCCTCCATCGGTGTGCAGGTGCATGGTGGCATGGGCTTTATCGAAGAAACCGGTGCCGCCCAATTTATGCGCGACAGCCGAATTGCCCCGATCTATGAAGGCACAAACGGTATTCAGTCCATTGACCTTGTGATGCGCAAACTGCCGCTGGATAATGGCAGCGTCGCCGACGAATTTTTTGCCGATATCGAAGAAACCGCCGCGGCCCTTGGCGCGCATGACAATGCTGCTCTGACGCGTTTGGCTGCGCCCTTGGTTGCCAGCCTTGCTGCAGCTCGCCAAGCAACCAATTGGTTGCGAGAGCGAGCCGCCCAGAACCCGACAGACCTGCTTGCCGGGGCAACCCCCTATTGCACGATGATGGGTGATCTGTTCGGTGGGTGGTTGTTGGCCAAAAAGGCATTGATTGCGTTTGAAGAAGGCGATGATGTCTGGGGGTCAGCCTTTGTTGCGGCCCGGCTTGAAACCGCCAGCTTCTTCGCCAGCCAGATTTTACCGCAGGTTGCCGCAGGGGCATCAGCCGTTCAGGGCGGGGCGGCGGGGTTGTTCACCCTTGATCCCATTGCCATGAAGGCCTGATACCCGATAAGGTCAGGGCATTGCTATTCACAAACTGAAAGGCCCCGCTTGTTTGTGCAGGCGGGTTGGCCCCTATGACTGATCAAGCTGGCGATCAAACTGCCGATCAAGCTGCCGATTCTGTGCAAATGACGGATGATGTGTCCGGCGTGCCGATTGATGCGCACCCGATGAGCTATCCGTTCGACGAAACACCTGACAATGAAACCGCGTTGGAAATCATGCCCGGCGTGTTTTGGGTGCGGATGGGGCTGCCCATTTCGCTGAACCACATCAATGTCTGGATGATTGAAGATGGCGATGGCTGGGCCATTGTCGATACAGGCATGGCACTGCCCAAGACGCAGGCCGCGTGGCGCGATGTGATTGCAAAACATGCGCAGGGCAAGCCCATCAACCGTGTTTTCGTGACCCACTATCATCCTGATCATTCCGGTAATGCGGGTTTTCTTGCCAAGGAATTCGGCGCGGATCTTTATATGAGCCAGATCGAATATCTGACGACCCGAGCCTATTATGCCGAGGCAGCAGCCGCCGTTGCTGATGCAGCACCTGATGCGGTGCCATCGCCTTGGGGCAAACTTGCCGGCTTTGACGAAGGGTTCGGCGGCAAGCGCAACGCGGCAGGCTTTAAAAAGATGATGACGCCCCTGCCCATGTATTGCCATGTCCTGCGCGAAGGGGATGAATTCAAGATCGGTGATCGTGACTTTGAAGTGTTGATCGGGCGCGGTCATGCCCCGGAACATGTGTGCCTGTATTGCAAGGATGATGGGTTCATGTTTTCAGGCGATCAAATTTTACCGCGCATTTCGTCCAATGTGTCCGTCAGTTCATCCGACCCAACGGGCGACCCGCTGTCTGATTGGCTGGAAAGCTGTGACCGTCTGCGCCGCCGGGTGCCCGGTGATGTGCTGGTCTTGCCTGCCCATAATGAGCCGTTCAAGGGCGCGCCAGCACGGCTGACAGATCTGATTAATGGTCATGAAGAAGGGATGCGCAATTTGCTGACCCTTTGCGCCACCCCCAAAAAGGCGGTTGAGGTTTTTTCGGCCCTGTTCAGGCGGGAAATCAGGCGGGAACATTATCACCTTGCCACGGGGGAAGCCTTGGCCCATTTGAACTGCCTTGTGGGGCGCGGGTTGATGACCCGCACAGTCGGTGATGACGGCGCGTGGTATTTTCAGGCCGCATAATCATTGATTTGACGGCATTTTCCCTGACATGCCCTGCCTGAATGGGCTAGACTGCCCCCACATTCGATGATGATGAGGGGACAGAAAATGGCATCACTGGCAGGAAAAACCCTGTTTATTACAGGCGGTAGCCGCGGCATTGGCTTGGCGATTGCGAAACGCGCGGCGCAGGACGGTGCCAATGTGACGATCGCAGCCAAAACTGCCGATCCGCATCCCAAACTTCCCGGCACGATTTATACTGCGGCTGAGGAGATTGAGGCCGCAGGCGGAAAGGCCCTGCCTGTTTTGTGCGATATCCGTGAAGAAGATCAGGTCGCCGCAGCCGTTGCCAAAACCGTCGAAACCTTCGGCGGGATTGATATTTGCCTGAATAATGCCAGCGCAATTTCGATGACCAATACTGAAGACACGCCGATGAAAAAATATGATCTGATGCATCAGATCAATATTCGCGGCACCTTCATGACCTCAAAAATCTGCCTGCCGCATTTAAAAAAATCGGACAATCCCCACATTTTGAATCTGTCGCCGCCGCTTGATATGGATGCGAAGTGGTTTTCCATGTCTGTTGCCTACACAATGGCAAAATATGGGATGAGTATGTGCGTGCTGGGCATGGCAGAGGAATTCAAGCCCTATGGCATTGGTGTGAATGCCCTGTGGCCGCGCACTGCCATTCAAACCGCTGCGGTTGGCAATGTCCTTGGCGGGGATGAGGTAATGGCCCGGTCCCGCGGTCCTGAAATTATGGCAGATGCGGCCTGGCAAATTCTGACCCAGCCTGCCGGTGAATGCAGCGGCAATTTCTTTATTGATGATCTGGTGCTGGCAAAGTATGCAGGCGTCACTGATTTTAGCCCCTATGCGACAGTGCCTGAGGATGAGTTGATTCCTGACTTCTTCGTGCCTGATGACATGCCCCCGCCACCGGGGTCATTCGGCGCAAAATAGGCATTCCCGATTGAAGGAGCGAGCATGACTGACGAGATTAAAATCCCGACCGATGTCGCTGCCATGAGCTTTGAAGACGCTATGGCTGAGCTTGAAGATATTGTTGACCGGCTTGAAGCGGGCAATGTCGCGCTTGATGATTCTATTGCGCTTTATGGGCGCGGCGCGGCGTTGAAATCCCATTGCGAGGCCAAGCTGAAAACAGCTGAAGCGCGGATTGAAAAAGTGGTGCGCGGCGCTGATGGTGCGGCAACCGGGGCGGAATCGTTCGATGGGGAAGGCTGACCTTCCCGTGTCTGATTTTGTCCGTCAACGCGATGAAATTGCTGCCGATCTTGACGTGATGCTCGACAGGATATTGCCGACCCCAGAGGGGGAGGAGGCAGTTCTGCATGAAGCGATGCGTTACAGCGCCCTTGGTGGCGGCAAAAGGTTAAGGCCGTTTTTGCTGGTGGCAACTGCCTCTATGTTCAATGTGTCCCGCCGTTCAGCGCTATTGGCGGCGGCGGCGCTTGAATGCGTGCATTGCTATTCGCTGGTCCATGATGATTTGCCCGCAATGGATGATGATGATTTGCGGCGCGGCCAACCGACCACGCATATCAAGTTTGATGAGGCGACAGCAATTTTGGCGGGCGATGCCTTGCTGACATTGGCGTTTGAGATTTTGGCAGATGCACAGGTGCATGGCGACGGGGCGGTCCGGGTCGAACTGGTACGCATTTTGGCCCGCGCGTCTGGCATTCACGGCATGGTTGGCGGTCAAATGATTGATCTGGCGGCTGAAGCTGCCGGGACGGATTTAAGCGAAATACAGGTCACGCGGCTGCAAATGTTGAAAACCGGGGCCTTGATTGCGGCAGCCTGCGATATGGGGGCCGTTTTGGGCCATGCGACGCCACAAAATCGCCATGCCCTTGTGGCTTATGCCCATGATCTGGGGCTTGCATTCCAGATTGCCGATGACCTGCTTGATTTCGAAGGGGACGAGCAGGCGATGGGCAAACGCGCGCGAAAAGATGCCGCAGCGGGAAAAGCGACCTTCGTCGCTATTCTAGGGGCTGAACGCGCGCGGGTGCAGGCTGAAGTTTTGGTGGATCAGGCTATTGCCCATTTAGGCTCTTTTGGCCCTGAAGCTGACCCGTTGCGTGCCTTGGCACAATTTGTATTGACCCGAAACGCCTAGAAGGGACGAGAGTGGCTTCATGAGTAAGACCCCACAGCTCGACAAGATTACAGTTCCGGCAGACATGAAGTCCCTGTCTATGGCCGAATTGCGCCAGCTTGCGGATGACGTGCGGACCGAAACCATTGATGCCGTTTCGGTCACCGGTGGTCATTTGGGTGCTGGACTGGGCGTTGTGGAGCTGACCACGGCGATCCATTACGTCTTCAACACACCTGATGACCGTTTGATTTTCGATGTTGGTCATCAATGTTATCCCCATAAGATTTTGACCGGGCGGCGCGACCGTATTCGCACCCTGCGTCAGGAAAATGGCCTGTCCGGTTTTACCAAACGCAGCGAAAGTGACTTTGACCCGTTCGGGGCGGCGCATAGCTCTACCTCAATCTCTGCCGGGCTGGGTATGGCTGTCGCCCGTGATTTGCAGGATGGCGACAATAACGTCGTGGCTGTTATTGGTGATGGCGCGATGTCAGCCGGTATGGCCTATGAGGCGATGAACAATGCGGGCAGTTTGAAAAACCGCCTGATTGTCATTCTGAATGACAATGAAATGTCTATCGCCCCGCCCGTTGGCGCGATGAGTGCTTATCTCGCCAAACTTTGGTCGTCAAAAAGCTATGTCAGCTTGCGCCATTTGGCGAAAAATGTTGCGCATGTGTTTGGTGATTCCGTCGAACGCGCGGCAAAGAAAGTTGAAGAATATACCAAAGGCATGGTTGCCGGCGGGACACTATTCGAAGAAATGGGCTTCCATTATGTTGGCCCGGTCGATGGCCACAATCTGGATCACCTTGTGCCTGTTTTGGAAAACTGCCGCGACGTTGAAGACGGCCCGATCCTGCTGCATGTGATTACCCAAAAAGGCAAGGGGTATGGCCCCGCAGAAGAAGCTGCAGACAAATATCACGGCGTTGCCAAGTTCGACGTGGTATCGGGTGCCCAGCACAAGCCGACCCCCAATGCGCCTGCCTATACAAAAGTATTCGCGCAAAGCCTGATTACCGAGGCGGCGGAAGATGACAAGATCGTTGCGGTTACTGCTGCCATGCCGTCAGGCACCGGGCTTGATATGTTTGGCAAGGCCTATCCTGACCGTACGTTTGATGTTGGGATTGCAGAACAGCACGGCGTGACTTTTGCGGCCGGTATGGCGACAGAGGGGATGAAGCCGTTTTGCGCCATCTATTCCACCTTCTTGCAGCGTGCCTATGACCAGGTGGTGCATGATGTTGCCCTGCAGGGCTTGCCTGTCCGCTTTGCCATTGACCGTGCCGGGTTTGTCGGTGCCGATGGCGCGACCCATTGCGGTGCCTATGATGTTGCCTATTTGGCAACCCTGCCCGGCATGGTCGTAATGGCAGCGGGGGACGAGGCTGATTTGGTCCATATGGTACGCACTGCGGCGCAGTATGATGACGGGCCTATCGCCTTCCGCTTCCCGCGTGGCGAAGGGATCGGCATCGATATGCCTGAACGTGGCGCTGTCCTTGAAATTGGTAAGGGCCGGGTCTTGAAACAGGGCAGCAAAATTGCGCTGCTGAATTTCGGTGGCCGTTTGAACACTTGCATGGCCGCCGCTGAAAAATTGGACGCACAGGGCTTTTCTACGACTGTCGCTGATGGCCGCTTTGCCAAACCGCTCGACACCGAATTGATTGATCAATTGGTGAAGGAGCATGAGGCGATCCTGACGATTGAAGAAGGTGCCGTTGGCGGCTTTGGCGATCATGTGCTGCATTACCTTGCCCATTCAGGCCAGCTTGATGGCGGTGTGAAAATTCGCCCGCTAGTCATGGGCGATTGGTATGAAGATCACGCCAGCCCGGAAAAAATGTATGCCAAGTCAGGTTTGGATGCCGCCGGGATCGTGCGGGCTGGCCTTTCTGTGATGGGCCTTGATGATGACGCCATCGTCAAGCGTGTTCAGAACGCAGATTAAGCCACATGCGCGCGGATGAGGCATTGGTGGCGCGGGGGCTTGCGCCTTCCCGTTCACGCGCGCAGGCGGAAATTAAGGCAGGTCACGTTGTGATGGATGGGGCACAGGTGCGCAAGCCATCGCAAAAGATTCCTGACAATGCTGCGCTGACATTGACCGGGCAGGTCACGCGGTGGGTTAGCCGCGCCGGGGAAAAGCTGGCGCATGGGCTGGCGCATTTTGATGTTGATGTGAGGGGCAAGGTTGCCCTTGATGTCGGGGCCAGCACAGGCGGCTTTGTTGAGGTGTTGTTGGATGCAGGTGCTGCATCTGTTTATGCGGTTGATGTGGGTACAGGCCAGCTTCACCCGTCCTTATTGGGTGACGCGCGTGTAGTGTCGTTGGAACAGATGGATGCCCGTAATCTTTCTGCTGAATTGATCAAAACCGCGCCTGAGATTGTCACGTGTGATGCCAGCTTTATTGGCCTGGCCAAGGTGATTGCGGTGCCATTGTTGTTGGCGGTACCGGGCGCGCATTTCGTTGGGTTGATCAAGCCGCAATTTGAAGTTGGGCGCGCCCATATTGGTAAAAACGGCATTGTGCGCACAGATGCGCCCGTGGCCGCGTGTAGGCAAGAAATTGAAAGCTTTTTGGTCGGCCAAGGCTGGCGGATTCTGGGCCAAACCCTAAGCCCGATCAAGGGCGGCGATGGGAATCAGGAATACCTGATTGCTGCGATAAAGGAAGGCGAACAACCGTGACGGAATTAGTAATCGATCGATTGGGCACCCAAGGGGACGGCATTGCGGATACCGCGGATGGCCCGTTTTATATTGCGCGCACATTGCCCGGTGAGCGGGTCGAGGTTGAGGATGATCCTGATCAACCCAGTCGCCCCCAGCTGAAACGTATTTTGGAACCATCGGATAATCGCGTCGCCGCGCCCTGTAAGCATTATAAACGGTGCGGCGGGTGCCAGTTGCAGCATATGTCCCCCGCGCTGCAAGAAGAATTCAAAACAGGGATCGTCACAGATGCGTTAACCCGCGAAGGGTTTGGCGCTGTTGCCTTGCGTCCCTTGATCACCGTGCCCATGCACTCCCGCCGGCGGATGAGCTTGCGTGTGATGCGGTCGGGCAAGCAGATCATTATCGGCTTGAATGCAGCGCGGTCTGATCAGGTTGTTGATCTCGCGGTTTGTGAAATTGCAGAGCCGATGATCGTCAACGCCTTGCCTGCATGGCGTGAATTGTTTCAAACCCTGTTTGGTCGTCGCGGTCATGCGGCGCTTGTTTTGACTGTCACTGTCAATGGGTTGGACGCGGCGATGGTGATGAACCGTGAGGCCAGTTTGGAAGACCGCGAACGGTTGACCAAGTTTGCCTATGATTACGGTATCGCGCGCATTTCGTGGAATGATGAGGTGATTACCGCCCCCCATGATGCCCACCAACAATTCGGCCCGGCCCTGATCGCCCCGCCGTCAGGTGGCTTCTTGCAGGCGGCCAAGACGGGGGAAGAAGCGCTGGTCACCGCCGTGCTTGAAGCTGTGGGCGACGCGTCTGTCGTGGCCGACATGTTTTGTGGTGCAGGAACATTTACCATGCCGATGGCAAAAAACAGCCACGTCACTGCATTCGAAAGTGATGAAGAGGCCGTTCGTGCCCTGCAAGTCGGGGCCGATCGAGCGGCGGGCATTGGTAAATGCAACCCGGTAAAGGCCCAGCGGCGTGATTTGTTCCGCCGCCCCTTGTTGCCGACCGAGGTAAAGACATTCGACGCGATTGTGTTTGATCCGCCGCGCGCCGGTGCCAAGGCACAGGTTGAGGAGCTGGCGCAAACCGCGGTGCCGCGCCTTGTTGGGGTCAGTTGTAATCCGGTCAGTTTTGCGCGTGATGCTGCGATTTTGCGCAGCGGCGGCTATCACCTTGATTGGGTGCAGCCGGTGGACCAGTTCCGCCATTCAGCCCATGTCGAATTAGTCGGGCAATTCACCAAATAGGGCATTGATTGCCGCCATTTTGTCATCATCATTATCCAGCAAACGAAACCACACCTTGATGGTTTGCCCGTCGATACTGGCGGGTTTGATTTGCAGTTGATGTTGCAGGCTGTGTTTTGGGGCCGGGACATCATCATGCAAAGTGATGGTCAGGGCCTTGTTCTCAATCGTGCGCACGGCAAAACTTTTGACCTCAATGTCTTTGATTGATGGCCAGGTGACGATGCCAATATCCTTGATGCCAACACCTTCTGGGCTGATCATCAGAACAGGCGTGTTGGGTTTGCGCATCGGCGCATGGTAGTAGGCCAGCCCGGCCCCAAGCGGTAATACTATCCAACCAAGTGATATGCCGCTGACGATCAACAAGATGCCGATGGCAAGGGCAAAGAACCCGCCATAAAAGCTGGATTGCCCGGCAGACCAGTCCCAGCCAAACATGATGGTTTGGTCTTTGTGTGTAACAAGCGGGTCCATCTGTATGTGATCAGCCGTCTGCGTGCCAGTCGGCGGGACCGTTGCGTCCGGTCTGGCCGCGATGGCGCAGCAATTGATCCAACAGGGTGCAGGCCATCATGGCTTCACCAACCGGCACGGCGCGAATGCCGACGCAAGGGTCATGGCGACCCTTTGTGATAATCTCGGTTTCGTTGCCTTGCCGATCAATCGTATCGCGCGGCGTCAGGATGGAACTGGTCGGCTTAACCGCAAAGCGGACAACCACGTCCTGTCCGGTGCTGATACCGCCCAAGACACCGCCTGCCTTGTTTGAGGTAAAGCGCGGCGTGCCATCATCACCAAGGCGCATTTCATCGGCGTTCTGTTCGCCGCGCAATGCGGCGGCGGCCATGCCATTGCCGATTTCTACGCCCTTGACGGCATTGATGCTCATCATCGCGGCGGCAAGTTCGGTATCAAGCTTGCCGTAGATCGGCGCACCCAGCCCGGCGGGAATGCCAGTGGCACGCACCTCGATCACAGCTCCGATGGAGGAGCCTGATTTGCGCACCTCATCCAGATAGGTTTCCCATTCAGGCACAACGGCGGCGTCAGGGCAGAACAGCGGGTTGTCGTTGATGATCTTGCTGTCGAATGCAATATCGTCCGCAAGGCGCTTGTCGCCGATGCCAACAAGTGCGCCGGTGATAGCGAAATTTTCGCCAAGAATGTTTTTCAGGGCAGCTTCAGCTACGCCGCCTGCGGCAACGCGGGCTGCGGTTTCGCGTGCGGACTGCCGCCCGCCGCCGCGATAATCGCGCGTGCCATATTTGGCGATATAGGCATAGTCAGCATGACCGGGACGAAATTTGTCCTTGATGTCGGAATAGTCTTTTGACCGCTGGTCCTGATTTTCAATGATCAGGCTGATGGGCGTGCCGGTAGTGACGCCTTCAAACACGCCTGACCAAATGGCGACCTGATCAGGTTCGCGCCGCTGGGTCGTATGACGTGATTGGCCGGGGCGACGACGGTCAAGGGCTTGCTGGATCATAGCCTCGTCCAACTGGATACCCGGCGGGCACCCGTCAACAACGCAGCCAAGGCCGCGCCCGTGGCTTTCGCCCCATGTTGTGACACGGAATAGATGGCCAAATGTATTATCTGACATGGGCCGCTCAGTCTTTTGCGACAGAGATGTCGGGCGCGTCTACTGCCTTCATGCCAACAACATGATAGCCCGCGTCAACATGATGGGTTTCCCCGGTGACGCCGGTGCTCATATCAGACAATAGGTACAGTGCGCTTTGCCCAACTTCGTGAATGGTTACGTTCTTGCGCATGGGGGCGTTATATTCATTCCACTTCAGGATGTAGCGGAAATCACCAATGCCCGCTGCGGCCAATGTCTTGATCGGGCCTGCGGAAATGGCATTGACGCGAATGCCGTCCTTGCCCAGATCAGCAGCCAAATAGCGGACTGACGCTTCAAGCGCGGCCTTGGCAACGCCCATGACATTGTAATGCGGCATCACACGTTCTGCGCCGTAATAGGTCAGGGTGATCATGCTGCCACCTTCGGTCATCAGCTTTTCTGCCCGTTGGGCAACTGCTGTGAAGGAGTAGCAGGAGATGTTCATGCTCAACGCAAAATTCTCAGGGCTTGTGTCGACATAGCGGCCCTCAAGCTCGTTCTTGTCAGAAAACGCAATGGCGTGAACAACAAAATCGATTGTGCCCCACTTGTCTTTCAACGTCGCGAACAGTGCATCCATGCTGGCAGGATCGGTGACATCACATTCAATCAGCTCTGCCCCCAAATCGGCAGCGATTGGGGTGGCGCGTTTTTTCAACGCCTCGCCCTGATAGGACAGGGCAACTTCGCCCCCGGCATCATGGACCGCTTTGGCAATGCCATAGGCGATGGAGCGGTTGTTGGCCACGCCCATAATCAATCCGCGCTTGCCTGCCATAATCCCGGAACCTGCGGTCATATCATTACCTAACCTATTGAGTGTGTTGATAGTTCTGTGATGTTCTTTTATGTCAATTTACTGTGTGATGGCAACCTAGTTGGGGTGGTCATCTTGCCCATGCCGTTTGTCATAGATATGGGCCAAGGCGGCCGAAAACTCTGCCCCCATGATAAAGATTGCACCCATAACGTAAAAGAACAAAAGCGCGATGATGATACCGCCCAAACTGCCATAGGTGACGGCGTAATCCTCAGCATATTTTAGATAGAATGAAAAACCGCTGGCCGAGGCGAGCCACAATATCTGGGCGAGAAACGCGCCGGGAATGATATAGCGCCATGCCAGCTTTTTGGCAGGCAACAACCTATAAAGCATTGAAATAACAAATAAAAATACAATTGACGTCAGGCCATAGCGCAGGGCAGCCCAAATGAAGGCCCAAAATTCAGGCACGTCCAGCAGATCACGGGCGGCGCGGAATACAAGCGGTCCAACCACCAGTAACATCACGCCCAGTACGATAAATCCTGCAAAACCAATAACATAAAGGGCGCTCATCCCCCTGCGTCGCCAAATGGGACGATGTTCCTGCGCGTTGAACGCCTGATTAAGGACGGTGCGCACCGCTTCAAACCCGGTCGCGGACGTCCAAATGGCAAACAGCGCGGAAAGCGTCATCAAATCGCCGCGTGTGCGGCTGATCACTTCCTGAATGGGTGGTTCAAGCACGGACCGGACCAATTCTGGCATGGAGTCGAAGGCTAGTGCCGTTGCGGTTTGTCCGGCATCGGTTTGGCCGACAAACCCGGCCAGTGACACCAGAAAAATCAAAAAGGGAAACATGGACAATAGGCCGATAAAGGCCAAATGGCCGGCCATGACCAAGCCGTTATCTTCAAGAAACCCGGCGATTGCCTGTGTAAAGGGGCGGATAATCTGTTTGGTAATTTCCAGCGCCTTGATATGGGGGGCAGGATCACTCATCAGGGGTCTGTCCTTCTGAGAGTGTGGGGTAAAGCGTCTGCATAACCTGTTCAATTGTGTCTGCCGCTTGCGGTACGCCCGCTTGCAGGGCGGCGGTTAGGTAGATCAATGCCTCGTCAGGTTTGGTGGGGCCACCGCTACCATCCGCCAATAGCTTGCCATAACGATATTGGGCCAGCGGGTGCCCGGCCTTGGCGGCTAGTCCGGCCCAATAGCGGGCCTCTGTCAAATTGGATTTGGTGCCCATACCGGTTTCATAGGCGTCTGCCAAATTCAGCTGTGCGGTCGGCAACCCTAATTGCGCGGCCTGCTTGTAATAGGCAAAGGCGGCAGCCTCGTCGCGCGGCACACCTAACCCGCGGCGCAGCATATGGCCTAGATTGCGCAGCACTGCGGGGTCGGATTCTGCGGCTAGCGTTTGCCATAGTTGAAAAGCACGCGGAAAATTCCCAGCCTCATACGCCGCAACGGCGTCGTCAAATTGCGGTTGATGTGCGGCGGGCGTGGCGACGGCTGTTCCGCCTTGCCAGAGCAGCGCCATCATGCTGACAATCAATAATCTTTTGGATAGGAACCGATTCATGATGCTATCATGAGCATATGGGACGGGTTAGGCAACGGTCAGAATGATCAGGGCCATCGCGATGAGCCTTTGGGGGATATATGAAGATTGTGAAGGGCCTTGCCCTATTTGGCGGATTGTGCGCGCTTGGCGTGTTGTTGGTGGCTATATTTTGGTTTCGTCCACCTTCAGGGGCGCAAGGTCCATTAAAGTACGAGCCTGTGGCGGACAATTTGAATTGGACGCGCTTTGGCGGTGATGAGGGGCAGACCCGCTTTGTCCCCCTAACCCAAATCACACGGGATAATGTTGGCCATCTGGAACAGGCATGGGTCTATCATACAGGGGCGCTGGATGATCACCCCGAAACGCTTGATCGTATCGCCTTTCAAATGACGCCAATCTTGGCTGCGGGGTCGTTGATCGGGTGTACGCCCCATAACAAGGTGTTCGCGCTTGATCCTGCCACAGGGGTGGAGCGGTGGACCTATACCCCCTCATTCAACAGTGACTATCGTCCGGCCAATAAGTGGCTGTGCCGCGGTGTGGTCAGTTGGCAGGACACAAAACTGCCCGCTGATGCGCCATGCCAAACCCGCATCTTTATGGGCACCAATGATTTGCGTTTGATCGCACTTGATGCCCGTACCGGTGATCTGTGTGCAGGTTTCGCGGATAATGGTATTCACAACATTGATATTGGTCGTGCCCAGATTTGGCCGGGGGAGGCGCAGATTACGTCTGCCCCCGCCATTGTGGGTGACGTTGTTGTGGTCGGCACAGCATTGTCGGACAACACGGCGGTTGCTGCCCCTTTCGGTACTGTCCGCGCGTTTGATGCGCGTAGCGGTGCCCCGGTGTGGTCATTCGATCCAATTGCACAAACCCGGGATGAGTTAATTGCGGCGGGGATGGACCCCGCGGCCAGTCCCGGCCATGCCAATGTGTGGAGCAGTATTTCGGTCGATTCAGACCGGGGGTTGGTCTATCTGCCCACCACAAGTCCCAGCCCGGATTTTTGGGGCGGGTTGCGCCCAGGGGACAATCGCTATGCCAATTCTGTTGTGGCGCTGGATGGGGCAACCGGCGCAATGCGTTGGCATTTTCAGGTCGTGCATCATGATGTGTGGGATTTTGATCTGCCCACGGGGCCAAGTTTCGTCACACTGACGATTGACGGGCAGGAACGCGATGGCCTTGTACAGGGGACCAAGCAGGGCCTGCTATTTGTGCTGGATCGTGAAACAGGCGACCCCCTGATCCCGATTGAGGAACGCCCTGTACCGCAAAACGCCGTTTTGGGGGAGGCATTGTCGCCAACCCAACCGTTCCCGATTTTTCCGCCCCCTTTGGTGCCGAATGAAATCAGCGCCGATGATGCGTGGGGCCTAACCCCATTTGATCGCGCCGCCTGCCGCAAGGTGATGGCACAGGCCGGTCCCGCCAAGCTCTACACGCCGCCGGACGAAGATGGGGTTTTGATGTTTCCCTTCACAGGTGGGGGGATCAATTGGGGCGGCGTTGCCATTGATCAGGACCGCAAAATCGTGATTGCGAATATGTCGAGCGTCATTCACCTGATCAAACTGCGTCGCAAAGCCGAAGGCGCAGAAGATGGCGCCGGGGGCATCGTTTCAGAATCGGATGAATTTGCGCCGATGGCCGGCGCACCTTTTGCGTTGGAGCGTGATATCCTACGCTCTCCGCTTGGGTTGCCGTGCAACCCGCCGCCGTGGGGTGTTTTGGCGGCTGTAGATTTGGCCAGTAATGAAATTCTGTGGTCGCAGCCATTCGGCACGACCCGGAAATTGGCGGGGCCGATTTCGCTTCCCTTTGGGACGCCTAATTTGGGCGGCGCGCTTGTTACCGCGTCCGGGCTGACCTTTATCGGGGCAACGATGGATTCCTATTTGCGGGCCATTGATACCTATACGGGTGAGGAGATTTGGGGCGCTGATCTGCCCGGTGGCGGTCAGGCAGGCCCCATGAGTTATGCCGTTAATGGCAAGCAATATGTCGTCATCGCAGCGGGTGGTCATGCCTGGGCGGGGACACCGCTGAACGATACGCTTGTCGGCTTTGCCTTGCCGGACACGGAGTGATCAGCCTGCTGCATTGCGCCTTCTATAATCATGATTAACGCACCATTAAACCTGTTTTGCGATGATGGGGCGTGGACTTGATGATGGAAGGAACAGACCATGTTGCTGTTTGATTTAAAGCCCGTTTTGTTTGTCATGGCGGTGTTGTTTGTTGTGACAGGCTTGAACCCGGCGCATAAATTCGACGCGCGGCACCGTTTGCGCGATTGAAAAACAACCTAAAGATGTATAAAAAAATAGTCTTGCAAAAGTACCCCATTTTGCGGCACATACTGCCTACAAATATGTCAATTTAGATTGTCTGGGGCCTACTATGATGAAGATGGGTGCTGCGTGGCGTGCTGCGACGCTGGGGATTGTTGCTGGGGGGATTGTTGCTGGTTACGGTCTGATGCCCGGTGCCGCATTGGCGCAGGATGAAGACGCAACGGTGAAAGCCGATGCCGAAGTGACTGCATCGACCGATCAGGTCACAGACGAAAGCGATGCGGCTGAAACCAAACCGCGCTCACTTGATGAAATCACTGTGACCGCCCAGCGCCGTGTTCAGGATATTAAGGAAGTGCCGATTTCTGTGACCGCCGTTGGTGGTGAACAGATGGAAGACATGCACATCACAGGCATGAATGACCTGAACCGTGTGGTGCCCAGCCTGAAGGTGCAGCAAGGCGGTGTGTTCAATGCCATTATTATTCGCGGGTTGGGCTCTGGCGTGAACTGGGGCGTCGATCAGGCGGTTGGTTTGTTCATCGATGATGTCTATTTCACCGGCGCTGAAAAACTGTCATCAGGTTTGATGGATGTTGAATCCGTGCAGGTGCTGCGTGGCCCGCAGGGCACATTGTTTGGTCGGAACACAATCGCCGGGGCGATTTTGTTCACCACTGGTCAGGTCGCAGATGAATTTCAGGCGAAATTTGCCGCCGGGTTTCAGGACCGCAACAGCAAGCAGCTAGAGGGTATGGTGAACGTACCGTTCTGGGGTGCCAACATGGGTACGCGCCTTGCCTATCGTTTTGAAGAAGGCGACGGCATGGTCTATGACCGTTTGCTTGGTGGGCGCGAAAAGCAGGAACGCCGCAATTTCCGTGGCAAGTTCCGCGTTTCCCCCAGTGAAGATTTCGAAGTAACCTTCACCTTCATGGACCAGTCAGGTCGCAGCGAGGGGACCAAGGTTCAATATTATCATGTGCAGGATGAACATCTGCAATTGATGAAGACATTTGATCCAGAAGCTGAAGGCAGCCTGAAGGATTATCGTCATTCAACGAATTTCGCTGACGGTGGCACCGAAACCCAGCAGGATATTCAGTTCAATGCCCGTTTGACGGCCTTGAACCATGACTTCCTGTTGATCGGTAACATGACCGATATGGAAGGTTTTGGGGGCATTGACGTTGATTATGGCCCTATCCCGATCCTGATTGGCACCGGGGACCGGTTCATCGATCAACAAAGTCTTGAACTGCGCGCCGTTTCAAATTTCGGCGGTTGGTTTGAATATGTAGCTGGTCTTTACTACTTCACCGGCAATCGATTGCATAACACAACACTGACTTTGACACCGATTTTGGGCACTGATGCCTTGATTGATTTGATTGTGCCCGGCGCCTTGCAAGATGTCGCGCGCGGTATTTTACCTGCGCAGGACCCTGAATCGCCGGAACGGTTCTACACACGCTTTGATCAGCATACAGACAGCTATTCCGCATATGGTCAGGCCACGATTGACCTGATGGATGAGTTGAGCGTGATCCTTGGTGCCCGCTATGCCGTTGACGTCAAGGATGTTGATTTTATTGGTCGCGGCACAAGTGTGGGCGGCATCCCAACCGGGCCGCTATTGCTGAACTATGCGCTGGGTGCGGAAGACTTCACCTTGATTGAAAAACGCACGGACAAGTCGTTTGATCCCAAGATCTCTGTCATTTACCGCCTGAATGAGGACGTCAACTTCTATGGTACGGTGGCGACAGGCTCAAAAAATGGTGGCTTTAACGCGCAGGCATGGACCAGCGCCAAGAAGCTGCAATTTGATGCTGAAAGTTCCATCACCTATGAAGCAGGGATGAAGGGTGATTTCTTTGGCGGCGGCGCGCGGTTGAATATCGGCCTGTTCCGTACTGAGTTTACTGACCTGCAGGCGTCTATCTGGGATGGCACGACTTTCGTTGTGGACAATGCAGCTGACGTGACCACGCAGGGTGTGGAGCTTGAAAGCCAGATTCTGATCCCGTGGGGCTTTATGGTGTCACTAAGCGGTGCCTATCTTGATGCGGCTTATGACAGTTTTCCTGATGGGCCATGTACGGCAGATGATGGTGGCGACAATTGTGATATTAGCGGCAATAACCTGCCCAATGCCCCCGAATGGCAGATCAGTGGCAGCGTCAATTACCTGAACCCGCTGGGCAACATGCCGTTCGACCTGTTTGCAGGGATTGACTATTACTGGCAAAGCGAAGTGTCATTGTCAGCCGATGGTGATGCCGTCGATACGGAACAGGATTATGCCCTGTATAATGCCCGCGTCGGTTTGATGGGTGATGACCAATCATGGAACTTCATGATTTACGTCAAAAACATCGCTGATGAAATTGCCAAAACAACGTCGTTCGATGCGATTTTGCTGGGCGGTACGCATGTTGCGTCAACCCATGCACCGCGTACTGTTCTGGGTTATTTCTCAGTCAATTTCTGATCGTCTGAGTTTAACAGTTTGATGGATTGAATAAGGTCTGGCGCTGCAGTGATCTGTGGCGCTAGGCTACCCCTTCTGAAACAGGAGGGGTTTATGTCAGAACGTTTATTCACAACATTGCTGATTATTTTGGCCGCTGGGTTCGCAGCGGCCTTTTGTGTGCTTGTTGTCCCGCCACTGATAGAAAGCGGTGATGTCATGGGGGCGTTTGCCGCCGGTTTCGTCAATCCATACGCTTCAGGCTACTCAACAGACGTGTTGATGTGTTGGGCTGTGCTGGCTGTTTGGGTTGTCTATGAGGCCAAGACACACAAAATCAAACATGGTTGGATCGCTCTTGCAGTGGGCGTGGTCCCGGGTGTCGCCACTGGCTTTGCCCTTTATTTGTTATTACGCTTACGCCAACAAAACTCATAAACGCGGGGGCCAACATGGCAGAGCTTGAGATCACCCATGAAGGTGACGTTGCGATCTTTACCCTCAATCGACCTGAGGTGATGAACGCCCTTAACTATCCTTTATATATGGCGTTGGAAGATGCCGTTAGGGACTGCACGGCGCGTGTGATTGTGTTGACCGGAACGGGACGGGCATTTTGTACCGGTGATGATGTGAAGGCGATTTTATCCCAGGGCGGCAAAGGCGGGCCAAAGGACATGACGGCCCGGTCGCGCCGCACAGGGGGGCTGACGCCCGCGGCAGATGCCTTGCTGCATACCGATATTCCGGTCATTGCTGCGGTCAATGGCTTTGCCTTGGGGTGGGGCATGGAATTGGCGTTGATGGCCGATATGCGTGTGGCGTCTGCAAAGGCAAAATTTGGCGAGTTGTTTGTCAAACGTGCCCTATGCTGCGATGCGCCGGGATTGGGGCGTCTGGCGCAATTGGTTGGTCGGGAAAAGGCTGCTGAGTTGTTATTCACGGGCGACATGATCGACGCTGCTGAAGCTGAAAAAATCGGGCTGGTAGGACGCGTTGTTCAGGCTGATCAGTTGTTGCCAACCGCACTTGAACTGGCGCAGAAGATTGCCGCCAACCCGCCCAAGGCTGTGCAGACGATCAAGGCTGGCTTGCGCCGTACCCTTGACCCTGATTGGCGTGATGTGGGGGCGTGGGCCACGAAAGAGATTTTCACATTGCTGAAGACAGAAGATTCCAGGGAAAGCGCGGCGGCCTTCCTTGAAAAGCGCGACCCTGTTTTTACAGGTCGCTAAGCGGCAGGAAATATCATGCGTCAATGGATTGTGCGGTTTGTTGTTCTCGCTTTATGGGCGGTGACGATGATCTATGTGTTCGGGGCAGGGGCCATCATTGGCAAGCATCGCGCCTATATGGCTGAAGGGCCGATACAGATGGTGGGAAAGGTGCTGACCTTGTTGCCGCAGAACGAAGTGATGTTTTGCGAGGGGGAGGAGCTAACCTGTGGTGAAAATGATGTCACCGCGCGCAGGCCTGTGCCGTGTGACCCGTTTTCTGCGCCAGATCCGCGCCGTGCCGTCCTGTTCACCTTCGGGCAGTCAAACGCCGCGAATGAAGGGCGCGACCGCTATCTTGCCAGTGATGATGTCATCAACTTCAATCCGTTTGATGGCAAATGTTACATCGCCCAAGACCCATTATTGGGGGCCTATGGCGAGGCAGGCTCAGTCTGGGGGCGGGTTGGCGATGGGTTGATTGAAGCAGGGGCCTTCGATCAGGTTCTAATCGTGCCTATTGCGATTGGTGGCACCAGCATTGAACGGTGGGCCAAGGGCGGGGGGCTGAACCCGCGCATTACCTTTGCGCTTCAGGCCATGGCGGCGAAAGGCTTAAGGCCGACGCATATTTTGTGGCATCAGGGAGAGGCTGACCGCATCAAGGAAACAACGACTGCGCGCTACGTTGAACAGTTTGGCACCATCGTTGAAACATTCCATGCGCAGGGGGTGGACGCCCCCCTATATCCAGCCGTCGCAACCTATTGCTATATGTTCGACCTTGATCAGATAGAAGCGTATCAGCCCGCTATTGATGCGGTGCGGACTGCGCAGCAACGCTTGCCCGATCATTACCCCGGCGTCCGGCCCGGTCCTGATACGGATCGAATTACCGGCGCGGCCTACCGGCCTGACAATTGCCACTTTACCCATCTGGGGCTACAGGCCCATGCCGACCTGTGGGTCAAGGCACTGACGGCAAAATAAAACCGGCCCACCAAAATATTGGCAGGCCGGTCATTGGATTAGGTGATGTGACGGGTTTTAGTAACGCAGCGTGAACTCAGCTGAGATCAGGCGCGGCGGCTCTGTCACGGCAAAGTGGCTACCGTCTGCCAATGTGGCATCAGCGGCGGTCACCATCACAACCTCGTCCGTCAGGTTACGGCCAAAGACCATGAAGCTCCATGAATCGTCTTCAGCACGTAGACCGAAACGAGCATTGATCTGTGTGTAGGCTTCCTGTTCTTCGAACGGGTCCTGATCAACTGCTAGGAAGAAATCATCCTGATACAGAAGGTCAAAGCCAAGCACCAAGCCAAAGCCCATTTCGCCGATCGGGCGGAAATAGTTGGCGGAGAAGTTGCCCGTCCATTCGGGGGCACGTTGCAACCGTTCGCCTGTCAGGTCGCAAGGACCGGTCTGGTCGATGCGGCCGGTGCGTCGGGGAAGCTGGTGAAGTAGGCGTCTGTATAGGCGCCTGATGTCATCAGCATCAGCCCTTCGATTGGCATGATCATGAATTCAAATTCGACACCTCTGGTAACGGCGTCAGCAGCATTCCGCACGATGAACTGCGTGCCTTCAAAGATTGAAACCTGCAGATTTGAAAACTCGGTGTAGAAAATCCCAATATTGGCACGGGCACCGCCACCAAGGAATTCTGCCTTGATCCCACCTTCATAGGTGATGGCTTCTTCTGGTTCGAATTCCAACACATCATCTGTTGATGCTGATGCGTTGTAACCGCCGCCCTTAAAGCCCTTGGCGATGGTGATGTAGGTCATCAGGTCATCGTTCCAATGATAGGTGGCTGAGAATTTTGGCGACCAGCCCGTTTCGATGCGGGAATCCACATTGGCGTAATCTTCCCATTCAGCGACCTGTGTCACGATCAGGGTTGTGCCGCCAAGTACCTGCGATTGATCAACCTCTTTCTTTTCCCATGTATAACGAACACCGAAAATCAAGGTCAGGGCATCATTCAATTCCCAATCGATTTGACCAAACCCGGCATAAGAAACGGATTCTTGATCAAATTCGATGCGGGCATTGTCTACGCCGCCGGGGGTGTTAAGTGCCCCCAATACGGTGCTGAGGCCCGGTGCGCCAAGAATGGGACCAAACAGGCCTGAAACAGCGCCCGGCAGAATGGCACCGGTGACAGACCCGGCAGTGTCGTCGAATGCCAGCAGATCAAGTGCAGTGCGGATAGAGGTGTCGGCATAGAAATAATACAACCCGCCGACCCAGCGCATGTCGCCCAATCCGCCCATGCCAAAGTCACCAGCCAAACGAAGTTCCTGACTGATTTGCGTGTAGTCTTCAACAGAATGAAGCGTCAGCAGCGGCATCGGGCCGCCATCGGCATCGATCAGGGCATCTTCTTCATAGGTTGAATAGCCGCTGACGGATGACAGGGTCATGTCGCCCAGTTCCCAATCAGCAGAAACAGTGCCCGTGATGGTATCGCGATCATTATAGCCCGGCTCATCAGCCTGACCTTCATTGTTTTCGATATCATCTTCCAGATCAGGGTCGAACAGGAAGTATGATTGGGTTACCGGGTCACTGTCGTTCAGGTGATTGAACTGAATGGCCCATGAGCGCTGGGTAAATTCTGAATAGGTCAACCCGGCTGTGACGGACAGACCGAAATCTGAATCCCAGGCCAGCTTGCCGCGAACGCCCAAATTATCGACATTCAATTCGTCGCGATCCAGATGGGTGTTATAGGTATGACCGTCGCGGTCGTCCTTGATAGCGGCAAGGCGGAATTTCAGGGCACCATCTTCTGTGATGGGGCCTGTGACCATGCCACGGAAACGCATCTGCTCAAGCTCACCAAATGTGGCATCGGCATCGACGCCCCAATCTTCTTGCGGTGAACCAGTAGCAATGTTCATGGCCCCGGCGATTGTGTTCTTGCCGAACAAGGTGCCTTGCGGGCCGCGCAATGCTTCAACGCGGGAAATGTCGAGCATGGAATCCAGCAGGTAGGAGAGGCGGCCAAAAAATACGCCATCAATCACAAGACCAACTGACTGTTCAAAGCCACGGTTGGTGCCCGACCCAAGGCCACGCATATTAATACGGCCAAACGGGGCAACTGCCTGCAGCTTCACATTGGGGGTATAGAGCGACAGATCATTCAGATTGTCGATATTGTTGTCCTTCAATGTTTCGCCACTTAGGGCTGACACTGAAATCGGAACGTCCTGAATGTTTTCAGCGCGCTTTTGCGCGGTCACCACAATTTCATCCAGCTTGGGGCGGCTTGCTGCCTTGGCGGCATCAGCTTCCATCTGGGCTTTAACGTCGGCATCAGCTTCCGCTTCCTGTGCAATCACAGGTGCCGTTGTAATCATTAGTGCTGACGCCAGCGCAAGGGCGCGGCGCGATACCGAATACATCATGTGTTTCCCCAATTGACTTACGGTTGGTAGCGTCGCGATATTGCTATTGCTTCTTGACGCGAGGGAAACTATGCCTGTCTTCCGCAAAAATGTGAAGATCAAGGGCCGCTAAGCGTGGTCACATGGCTTGGTTAATGGTGCATTCGAGGCACAGAGGCAGAATGTCCTAGTGCGACGGGATGGTCATTTCTTCCAACGAAGACGGGCTGGGCGTTAGCGAAACGCAGCCATCTGCGGTGACCAGAACCGTGTCGGAATGGCGGAACCCGCCAATGCCTTCAAGGTAAATACCTGGTTCAATTGTGAAAATCATGCCCGGCTTTATCTCGCGGTCATACCCTTGTGCCAAGAACGGCCCTTCGTGACCTGTCACGCCGATGGAATGACCGGTGCGGTGCAGCAGATTGTCGCCATAGCCCGCCTGTTTCAGCAATGTGTTCACAGCCTCGTCAACCTCGCCCATATTTGCGCCGGGTTTAATCAGGTCAAAGGCCAGTTGCCGGGCCGCCATCATGGTATCAAAGGGGCGGCGCGCCTTATCAGGTACATGGCCGATAAAGAAGGTGCGCTCAACCTCGGTGCCATAGCCGTTCATTGTTCCGTTGATGAGGGAGACATGCGGCCCGCCTTCCTCCATCGCGACATTCACATTTGTGAAGTTGTGGGGGTCATGGGAAATGCTGGGCGGTTGAAACACGCCGGTGACATTGGTTGCCAGCATATTGGTTTCAGGATAGTCGGCCAGTACCTGCATCAACATGATGGCGCGAACCTGACTGCCGACCTCAACCAATGTTTGACCGGCCTTGGCATTTTCCAACACATGATTTTGCGTTTGTGTTGCAAGGTTTGAGGCATAGATGATGCGCGCAATTTCATAATCTGATTTGACCATGCGGACATCTTCAATGATTGGGCTGCCTGTCGGTTGCCCCGGGACCGCCTGAAAGATGTGCAGCGGGCAATCAGGTTCAACCCCCACGCGGGCGTCAGCGCCAAACAGTTCGGCAAAACGATCAAACCAGTTTTCCCCTTGGGGGGCGGGGAATTCAAAATATTCGGTGATTTCAATTTGACCCACCATGCGGCTGCGCACATGGGGCACTTCCAATTTCGGGGCCAGGAACTTTAGCGGTCCGTCCTTGCCAAGCACGACGATAAAGGGTCGCTCATGCACATAATTGGCGAAGTTTGTCAGATAGAAAATATTGTCAGGATCAAAGGCGACCAGATAATCAAGACCGGCCTCATCCATCGCCGCCCGCAAGCGGGTGATCCGCAATGCCATCTCTTCAGCTGGCGGGGGCGTGAACAGCGGTGCGGGCAGTTTTTGGTCAGTCATGATATAGTCCCATCATTCGATTGCGGCGTTGCGTTGTAACGTCAGCCGCTGATTTGTTGTGCCAATAGGGCCACTGCGTCTTGCAAGGATTGCTGCAAAGTGCCCGTGCAATCATCCTCTGTCAAAACTGTTAGGGGATGGTCCGGCGGGACGCCGACACCTTCGTAACACACACCTTCGCACGATTCATAAACTTCGTTTGACAGGCTAAGTTCCCACCCGTTCGGCAGCGGCTTGTTCAAATTGTCTGACAGCATACCTGTGGTGGCTTGCCCAGCCAAGGTAACCGTGGGTATGGCCTGCAGGCAAAGCGTTAGGATCTCTCCGGCGCTAAGGCACAGGGGCGATTGCAGCGCGACAACAGGCTTATGAAAGGTCTTGTTCGATGCCGGGGTCATTTCAATATATTGCGTTGGGCCAAAGCCATCACCAATGCGTGGGCGTTTCTGCCAACCGACTGACGGGACTTGCGCAAATCGTTCCGCGATAGCGCGACCTGCCCGGTCAAATCCGCCACCATTGATGCGAAGATCAAGGATGATGCCGTCCATGTCGGCCAGGTCGGTGAACACTTCATCCAATACAGCATCAAGGGCCGCGAGATCTTGGTCAATAAAATGACCAAGCAATCTGCGGTCATGGGGGATGTCGTTGGCGACTTTGGCGGCGGGCGTATCTGCAAAACCGAAAAGTCGCAAAACACTGATATAGCCGATGCGCGGGGTCAGCTTGCACCAATGAATAATTTCATTGCCGCCGTCTTTTAATGGTGAATGACGATCTGCAAAAGGTGCCAGCAAGACATTGGCGAAATTTTTATGAACGGCATCGGTTGTTGAGCGGGGCGAGATTGCCAGCGTTGGTAAATCAAAAGCTGCCTGCAGCCCACGTCGTTCTGGCTGGAACTGCTGGCACATGATTGTGCGGTCGCCACCGTCCAGACTGACATGCCCATCATTCAGCTTGGGTAAAATTTCTTCAAAGACCTGCCACAATGTTTCACTGTCCGGGGATGCGGTGACCAGTGGGCGATAGGTATCGCGCACAACGTTCCAATCAACCTTATGAAGGTCAAAAAAGGCATAGTGATCGCGGAACAGGGTCCACATCTCATCAAAATTGGTCAGGGCATCATGATTTGTGCCGGGCACTGTCAGGGGCAGGTCAGGCAGCGCTGAGATCCGATCAAAATTATAGGTCGTCAGATCACCGCTATTGTGAAGTTGCAGCGTGTCACCGTTGCGTGCGATGCGATCAAAGCTGGCAAAAAATTGCTGGTCATTGCCGCGTTCTGCCAAAATCAAATGGTCAGCGGCATGGTGCAGAAAATCATACCCATCAGCCTTGATGTTCAGCATCCAGCCATAGCCGCGAGACTGCCAGACCCCGTGCAGAGTTTGAAGCTGCATGTTGGTTGATCCTGTCACGAGTTATTGTGGTCTGGGGCGCAGCCCATCCGTTACCAGCCGCATGAACGCTTCGTTGATCTCTGTCAGGGACATGGTCCCCTCGGGCGCGTACCATTTCATGGTCCAGCGGGTTGCCCCCAAAATGAACTGCATCGTCAGTTCAGGGTCGCAGGGGGCGATGCTGCCATCGGCAACCCCTGTTTCGATAAAGCTGCGGAACCGTGCCTCGCAAGCGTTCAGGCGGGCGACCAATTCCTCGCGTGCCTGTGCGTCCTTAATGACGTCAGGCTCAGTCAGGGGGGTCATGGCGATGGGGCCCGATTCTGCATCCAGATTCAGATAGGCCATGATTTTTTCAAGGCCCGTTTCGCCCATCTGGTCCGCGCGGGCATAACAGGATTCCGTTGCCTCGATTGAGCGTAGATAACACTGGTACAACAGATCGTTCTTGTTGCGGACGTAATGATAAATCGCTGTTTTGGTGATATTCAGCCGGGCGACAATGTCATCCAGCGATGTGGCGGCATAGCCATTGTGGCTGAACAGCAGGGCAGCCTCGCTTAACAACACGTCCAGCTTCAATTTGTGCTGAAGCTCATTCGCCTGTGCCCAGTCATTATTTGCCAGTTTGGTCATTGCGTTCCGCTGCATGGGGGATCTCACTCAATTATCGTTATACGCGTATTCGTCGATTCTATCAAAAGGGCTTTCTAAGGCCTGCCCAATATCAGGCCAGCATCAGGCCAGCATCAGGCCATTATCTGGTTAGCAGTCGACATCAAGCGACCCCAGAACATGATCTGACAGCAACGTTAAGGGCATGGACCCGCTGTCGAGCACAAGGTCGTGAAAGCGTTTGATGTCAAAATCTGCGCCTTGGGTCTGTTCGGCCTGATCACGTAGGCCGATCACCGTGTTCATGCCGATTTTATAGGCGCAGGTCTGTGCCGGTGTGGCGCTGATCCGGTCAACGATCATTTCCGCAAAGGCGCGCGAGGAGGCGGTTTCTTCAATCACAAACTTGATGCCTTGGTCGCGGGTCCAGCCGAAATAATGAATGCCCGTGTCGAGCGCAAGGTTGGCGGTTGAGATCAGCTCTGACCGCATCCGTGACACGTGCCAGTGGCGGTTTCTGTTATAGCCTTCGCGCCACGGCAGGGTTTCTGAATATTTGGCCCACCCTTCAATATAGGACGCATGTACCAGAATACGGCGCAGGGCGGGCAGGTCATCGCCCAGTTCCTGCGCAATGGTCAGCTGCACATGATGGCCGGGAAAGGTTTCATGATAGGTCAGCGTATATAGGCTATTGGCGCTGGAGCCGCGCAAATGCGTCAGGTTGATATAGAACACACCGGGGCGGGAGCCGTCGTCGGCAGGCGGGGTGTAGAGGGAATGGCGGTTGCCTTCCTGATGTTCAGGGATGGCTTGGATGACTACATCTGCCTTGGGTTTGCGTCCCAGTGTTTCAAGAAACGGCGCGCGGATATCATCCATAATAGTTTGCACGCGGGCCATGATCTGTTCGCGCGTCTCCCCCGCGGGCAGGTTCAGCGCCGGGTCCTGCTCGAACGTTTCCAGCTTTTTGGCAAAGCGGTCGGCTGTATAGCCAAGGGCATCAAGCTCAACCTCAATGGCTGATTGCAGGGCAGCCAATTCTGTCAGGCCCTGTTCATGCACCTGTTCAGGGGTAAGTGCGGTGGTTGTGGCCGCGGCAAGGCATTGCCGATAATGCGCCTTGCCATCGTCCAAACGGGCCAGCCCGATACGGTTTTCTGTGTGGGGATAGTCATCTTGCAAATAGGTCAGCAGTGTCTGATAGGCGGGGTAAACCGCTGTCTTGATCAGTGTCAATGCTTCGTCACGCAGGGCGGCAGCTTCTGCGCCCGTTACATTCAACGTGGCAAGGCCATCTGTAAAGGTGGTCAGGATTTCACTCTGGGCTGGATCAATGGCAAGAAAGGCGCGGGTTTCTGAACAGACACGATCAAGTATATTGGTCGCGATCAGGCGCCCCTGTGCCTTTTGATTATCCAGCCAGTCAATTGTTGCCTCAATCAATTGCGGCACTTGTGACAACTTCTGCAAATGGTCCTTAATACTCTGCTGATCGTGAAAACTGTGCCACTCGGTTAGGAAGGTCAGTGCCTCTGCCTGTATGCCGGTCAGGTGATTTAGCAGTGGTTCAGCGCCCAATGTTGGGGCGAAATTGACCCCCAATAATGACCCGAACCGACCGTTGTATAAAAAGTCACGATAGATATCGAAGGTCATTTTTTCATCGTCTGACAGGCTGGCGCGGTCATACGCTTCGAGTTTGGCTAACGTGTCTTTCATGGCGCTCATGCGCTGGTTTTGACCCGATTGTGTGTAATCGCTGAATTTGTTTTGCGGAATGCGGGTGCCGTTGATTTCGGTGACACCGATCTCTCCGGCAACTTCGGGGGCCAGCGACAGAAGCTGTGCAAAACTTGCATCGCAAAACGAATTGAATGATTGTTCTGTCACGCGAATTCTCCGCAAAAAATATGCCCGGTCAATGATCTGCATTCTAGCTGAAACAGATGTGGCGGCATAGTGGGGCGGCAATATTACTGCCGGTCGATGGCGATTGCGGATGCAATATCGCCAAGCTAAGGTCGATGCTATGACTTGCCTTTGCGGAGCTTGATTGGCCCATGTCTGATATGAAGCCTGCCGAAAGATTACGGCTGAAAACGATACTGGCCTATAGCTTGCCGGCGCTGGCAATTGGCTTGTCTGTTGGGCCGGTCAGCGCGATTCTACCGTCGCTTTATGCCAAACATGCGCAGGTTAGTTTGGCGGCAATCGGGACTTTGTTTGCGATTGCACGCATATTCGACGCGATTACCGATCCGTTGATTGGGTACTGGTCAGATAAAACACGTACGCCGATTGGCGCACGCAAGCCGTGGGTATTGGTTGGCGGGATGATTGTTACACTGGCGGTGTTTTTCCTATTTCAAATCCCGCCGGAAGCCGGCATCGCCTATTTCGGGTTCTGGGCACTGTTATATTATCTGGGATACACCATGTTCTTCATTCCCCATATGGCATGGGGTAGTGAGCTGACCACCGATTATGTGGCGCGGGCGCGGGTGTTTACCTATCGCAGCTTTTTCGACAGCACGGGTGGGCTGCTCTATACACTGATCCCGATGGGATTGCTGTATTTCGGCGTGACCCAATCTACGGAGTTTTCGCCTGAAGTGTTCCAGTGGATGGCCTATGCGGTTGTGTTGATGCTGCCGCTTTGCATCATCGCGGCCGTGGTTTGGGCACCAAAGGGCGAGGTTGTCTCGCAAAAGTCTGATAATTTTCTGGGCCTGTTCAAAAGCGCCTCGCAGAACAAACTCCTGATGCGTTTTTTGGCGGCCTATGTGGTTGGCGGCATCAATTCAGGATTGATCGGCGCGTTGTTCTTCCCGTTCTTTGACGCCTATTTAAGTGTCGGTGCGCAACTGCCGACCATTTTGCTGGTGATCTATATTTGTCAGATTGTGGCCTTGCCCTTTTGGCAAAAGGTGATTGAGCGTATTGGCAAGCATCGGACATGGGCGGTGTGCTGGATGGTGCAACCCTTGGCTTTGGTGCCATTGTTGTTTTTTGAACAAGGGACCATCCCTGTGGTGGCGGTTTATGTGATCATGGGCCTGTTCGGATTTTTGGGAACGGCCAGCGCGATTGCGCCCAATGCCTTGCTTGGCGACATTGTGGATTATGAGTTGTTGCGGACCAAGGTGGACCGGGCGGGGAACTATTACGCGTTCTTGATGTTGATCGCCAAAATCTCAAGCGCTACCGGCGGCATTGCCTTCATCATTCTGGGCGCCGTGTTTGGGTTTGAGCTTTCACAGGGGGCTGCAAATTCAGACTTTGCCATGATGGGGTTGGCGCTGATGTTCTGTGTCATCCCCGGGCTGATCCAGTTCTTGGCACTGCCGCTGATATGGAATTTCCCGTTGAACCGCCGCCGCCATGAGATTATCCGCCGTCGGCTGGAGCAGCGCAATATGCTGCATCATGAAGCTGGCGCGTAGTTTAATCATTTGATTTTTAACATATTTTTACGATCAAAGGATGAATTTGCTTTCGTTTTGAACTTTTGGTAATATCACCTGAACATAAGTTCAAATGCCTTGGGCGCGATTGCTTTCCTGCTGGCATTGCCGATTGTGCGTTAGATGTGAAAAAGGGGGGGATACCTATGGCATCTGCTCAACTATCAAAGGCGCAGGAACAGCCGATCCTGTTCAACCTGACACGGTCCATTCAGTTGCTGGAGCAGAGCAAAACGCGCCGCGACGACCCGTCAGCCGTCTCCCAGCCCAATGCCGCCCAACCCTATTGCGCCGGTGATGGCATTCGCACTGATTTCCCGGTCGCGACCGGGGACCCTTTCAAGCCATTTGATGAAACCTATTCGTCGGAAGCCTTCACGGACATCGTGAAGCTTGAGGATGATTTTTATATGCGGGTCGTCAATGACCCGCTTGAGCGTGATTGCCTGATCATTGCCCCCGGTGAAGACTGGGTAAAGATCACCTTTTCACTTGTTGGAAAGTTGCGCCGTGATTTTGGCGATGATCATGCCTTTGAATATAATCAGGGCTATGCTGGTCTATATTACCACCCGCCGGGTGTCGAAAAGCTTGAAGGTGGGGAGGGCGTGTGTTGGGGCACGTCTGTCACCTTGTACTTGACGCGCCCGCGCCTGTTGGCTGCGATGGGGGATATGGTGGATCAACTACCCGCGCATGTTTTGATGATGCTTAAACATGGCGATGATGCCCTGATGTGGGAGGCGCTGCCGATTAGCAATGCCATGATCCGCGCCGTTGTTGATATTGCCAATACGCCCTTTGTCGGTCAGCTGCGTCATACATTCGTGCAGGCCAAGGGGGTTGAGCTTTTGTGCGATGCCATATTCCTATTGTGTCATCACGACGAAACCGAAGTTGCAGAAATGCGCCTGTCCGCGCGCGACAAGCGTCAACTTGAAATGGCGCGCGATGTTCTGCTTGAAAATTATGTTGCCGCACCGACCATTGCCGTGCTGGCCCGACAGGTGGGTGTGAATCAACGCAAGCTGAAGGTTGGCTTTAAGTATTTATTCGGCGTGACCATCTTTGACTTTGTGCAGGGCCTGCGCATGGAAAAGGCTTGGGAGCTGTTGAACAGTGGTGACTATTGCATCAGTCAGGTCGCCGATATGGTCGGTTATGCCCATGCGCGGAATTTCACAACGGCATTCAAACGGCATTTCGGGGTGTCGCCCAAGGTTGCGCGTAACAGCCAGTTGAAAAATGACAACACGGCAGCATCCTTGCGTGATATTCGTTTGGTGCCCATGCCCAGCCAGCAATTGGCAGCAGCAGAATAAAGGGAACAATCCGTGGCACAGGCTGACGTCAAATTCATATACCCAACGGCGCAGCCGGGCCCACACGAACGGGTGGTGCGTGGCCGGGCAATCCCCGACCCCTATCAGGCGTTGGAACATGATCAAGACGAAGTGGTTAAAGGGTGGGCGGATGAACAAGATGCGCTTGCTGCTGCCTATTTGACCGACCACACAAAGGCCGGTGCCTTTACCGAATGGCTTTTGTCTGAAACCCGCCCCTTGCCGCCGCTATGGCGTGATCGCCGGGGCAGTGCCAGCTATTTCTGCGCAATACCGCCGGGGCAGGAAGAGACAGAGATTTGCCGCCATGAGGGGCAGACCAAAACCTGCTTGTTAAGCACCAAGAATATTGAGGGGGATTTGAACCCCTTCACATTCAATCTAAGCGCGACGGGCCGCTATTTGATTTACCGCACTACAGGGCGCGGTGATCCGATGCAGACCATTCATGTGCGCGATTGCGATGACGGCACGGATTTGGACGTTAGCCCGTTTGGGATGGTTGAAACCCAGGCGGCTTGGCTGCCGGATGAAAGCGGATTTTTCTACAGCCGTTGCACACATTTGTTTGTGGATGATGGCTTGGCCACTGATGGGGTTTATTTCCATCGTCTGGGGGATGAGTGGACCAATGATACGCTGATCTTCAAATATCCCGGCGCAACCGGACAGGGGCATATCGCCCAGCCAAGCCTCTCGGATGATGGCACCTATCTGATTTTGCACACCTATCAATTCAGCAGCTCTGACAGTGGCATTCAGGTCGCGCGGTTGCCTGCGGATTATGATGGGTCGCAAGCTCTGTCGTTCACGACATTTGTGCCGGACGCCACATGCTTTAACTGGGTGATCGGAACGGATAAGGGCGCGCTTTACGTTCACACCTGTCTTGATGCCCCGAACGGGCGGATTGTGGCATTTGACCTTGCGACCGGTGCGATGCGTATTGCGGTGGCGGAAACTGACAATGCAATTGCCGGTCCCGAACAGATAATGGCACCGGCAAAATGCATGATCCATGATGGGGCGGTTTACGTGACCTATGTGCGTGATGCACATGAAACATTGCATCACTATACTGACGACGGAAGGTTTGTGCGCGCCATCGATCTGCCGGAACTATCCACCATCATGGCGCTTGATGGGTGTGATGATGCGCCGACCATCTTTACTGAATCATTTCTGCGTCAGCGCGGGGCGTGGCAAATCGGGCCGGACGGCGCGGCGTTGATCGCGGCACATTCCACGCCAAAACTGGTAGAAGACGCCGAAATCACACAAGGCTATTACAGATCGTTTGATGGCGAGCGTGTGCCCTATTTCATCCTACGCCGCGCCGGGACGAGCGGTCCTGTGCCCACGCTGCTCTATGCCTATGGCGGCTTTGGGCAAACCATCTGCCCTGAATTCACGGCGGAGGCTGCGCTGTGGCTGCGTGAAGGCGGTGCCTATATGCTGGCCAATATTCGTGGCGGGGGGGAGTTGGGCGAACGGTGGAAGCTGGCCGCGATGGCTGAAAAGCGGCAGGTAGCCTTTGATGATTTTTATGCCGCCGCTGAATTTCTGATTGAAACAGGCGTAACCAGCGCTGATCAACTGGCCATCAAGGGGGTCAGTAATGGCGGGTTGTTGTCTGCTGTTGCCTTGAACCAGCGGCCTGATCTGTTCGCAGCCGTGATCACCGAAGTGCCATTGGTCGATATGTTTTGGATGGCACAATCTTCTATTGGGTCTGCCCTGTGCGCTGAATATGGCGACCCTGAAGCCAGCGAAGACGCCTTCGATGCCATGCTGTCCTATTCCCCGCTGCACAATGTGCGCGCCCATCAAGATAACCCGCCGCAATTGGTGCTGGTTGCCGAAAATGACCGTAGCGCGCAGCCGGGGCAGGTGTACAAATATGTGGCGGCACGTCAGGCCGTTTCAGATGACACAGTTCCGGCATTGTTGCGCGTGATTCGCGGCTATGGTCATGCCGATTGGCCATGGCGCGTTGATTGCCTGACCCGTGCCGAAGAAGCGGCATTTGCGTGGGCCCATGCGGGTGGCGTTGATGGCTGATTACGTATTGCAGCAGGATGTGCGCATCAATTTGCGCGATGGGATCGCCCTATCTGCCAATATTTGGTTGCCGAAGGGGCAGGGGGTCTGGCCTGCCATATTGCTGCGCACACCATACAGCAATGATCCGTCTGAGTATGAGCGGTTGAACCTGCAAGCCTATGTGGATGAAGGTTACGCCATTATCTATCAATTGGTGCGCGGCGTTGCGCCGTCCGAAGGGGCGTTCGGCTTTTTCCATTGCGAGGGCAAGGACGGGTATGACTCGATTGAGTGGATTGCCGCGCAGGACTGGTGCAATGGCAAGGTTGCGATGGATGGCGGCTCCTATCTGGGCACAGTGCAGTGGCTGGCCGCCCGGGAACAACCGCCGCATCTGACATGCATCATGCCGTCTGTGCCTGCCGGTGATTACTTTAATGAAATTCCCTATAAGGGCGGCGCGTTCGGTATTGATTGGGCTGCCAGTTGGTTAAGCGCGCAGGCAGGCCAGCCGTTTGAGTTTGAGGATGACAACGCCACAAGTTTTGAGCCCTATCGCCCCCTGAACAGGTTGGGTGAAAAGCTGGGGGTTGATATGCCCCTGTTGGATAAAGTTTTAGCCCATCCAACATTTGATGACTATTGGCAGCAAATCCAGTTCACCGATGAAGATTTCAGCAAAATCACCATTCCGGTCTTTACCATCACAGGATGGTTTGATGGGGATCAGGCGGGGTCGCTTTATTACTGGCGCGGCATTGAACAAAACTTTGCAGATAAGGCACGCACCCAATTGGTGATCGGCCCGTGGATGCATGGCGAATGCTATTTGGGCGGCGTTATAGATCTGGAACAAATGCAATTCGGCGATGATAGTATTCTGCCGATTCAGAAACTACGGATTGATTTCCTGAACAAATATATGACGGCTGATGGCGCGCAATCCTCGCCGCCGCGCGTCAATGCCTTTATCATGGGCATGAATGAGTGGCGGTCGGATGTGTGCTATCCCCCGCAGGGATCGTCCGAGACAGATTTTTATCTATCCAGTGCCGCAGCATTGCAGCTGACGCCCGGTCATGATGGCATCGATCAGTATCTGTATGATCCAGCAAACCCTGTCCCCTATTTTCCCGGTGCCGCTGATCATCAGGGCCTGCTGGCACGCGATGACGTGCTGGCTTTTGCAAGCGCGCCGCTGGACACTGCGGTAACGGCACTTGGCCCTGTTGCGGTGTCCTTGTTTGTGACCACTGACGGGACGGATACAGATTTTGTTGCGAAACTTTACGACATTGATCCGCATGGGCGTGCGGTGAACCTAAGCCATATCCCCGGTGTCATCCGCGCGCGCTATCGCAACGGGTATGATCGTGCCGAACCGGTCACGCCGGGCGAGGTGTTTGCGGTTCAAATCAAACTGCCCGATATCGGTCATTGTTTCTTACCCGGCCACAGGATCGGGCTTGACGTGACAAGCAGCTGTTTCCCGCTTGTGGACCCCAACACCAATACAGGCGGCGATTTCCGCACAGATACTGAAACCAGAATCGCACAGCAATCGGTGCTGTATGGCGCAGGCCATCCATCACGGCTGACTTTAACAACCATTGATAACGCCCAGTCATAAGGGTGCAGAGAAACCCCGTTTTGTGGGAGCAGGATTAGAATGAAAAAGCTTTTAGCAATCGTCGCGTCATTGGCATCATTGGTGATGTTTGGCTGCGATCAGCAAGCCACAAAAGTGGCCAATGATATTCCCGGCGCTGACCCGGTCATCCCGTTTGATCTGTTGTTGGAAGGGAATGTCTATGACGCCCCGAAGATCAGTCCCGATGGCAGCCAGATTGTTGTGCTGGGCAAGGTGGATGGCGTGTCCAACCTGATGATTGCGCCTGCGAATAATCCTGCCGCGCTGACGCCGCTGACCCATGATACGGATCGTGGTTTTCAGGCCATGACGATCTGGAGCGAACAGGCATTCCGCTGGATGCCAAACAACACCCATATCGTTTATATCCGCGATGAAAAGGGTGATGAAAACTGGACGCTTTACAGTCTTGAAGTGGCGACGGGCAAGACATTGCAGCTTACCCCGGCAGAAGGGATGCAGGCCCGCGGTGCGCGTGTCAGTGCCGCATTCCCCAACGAAGTGTTGATCGGCCTGAATGACGAACACCCGGTTTATCGCAATTACTATCGGATCAATGTTGCGACCGGGGAAAAGATCCTTGTGTCGAAGGGGGAGCCGTTTTTCAGCAAAATGTTCGACAACAATTTCGAAGAACGCATTGCCGTCACGATCATCAATGAAAAACGCGACTTTGGCGTGTTCCGTAAAGTCGGCGATGATTGGCAAATCCTTGAAGTGTTGACGTTGGAAGACGCAACTGCGCTTGCCTCAAATCATTTGAATAATGATGAAAGCTATGCCTTTAGCGAAGACAATAATACGCTGTACCTCTTTAGCAGCGTGAACTTGAACACCAATGCCCTTGTGCAATTTGATCTGACGACCGGTACCCAATCGGTTGTTGCGGTTGAGGATACCGTTGATGTCAAAGAGGCGTTGGTACATCCGTCAACATTTGCCCCCCAAGCCTATATCAAGCATTTCACCATGAAAGATTGGGTGTTGCTGGATGATAGTTTGCAGGCGGATTTTGATTTCCTGCACAATTATCAGGACGGTGAACTGCGGATTGAAAGCCGTGACGCTGCTGATCAGAACTGGGTCGTCAGCTTTGTACGCGCCGATTTCCCGACCACTTACTATCTGTATAAGCGCGCTGATAAAAGCGTGACAGAATTGTGGAATGCCAATAAAAAACTGGCAGCACTGCCGCTGGCCGATCTGTATCCAACCGTGATCAAAAGCTCAGACGGGTATGATCTTGTTTCGTATATCACCTATCCGACATGGATTAAGGTTGATGAACAAGGTGTGCCTGAACGGCCCGTGCCCACAGTGATTGTCATTCATGGCGGCCCGTCCGATGAACGGATGATCTATGCTTATGCGCCCTTGCTGCAATGGCTGACCAATCGTGGGTATGCAGTTTATGCAGTGAACTTCCGTGGGTCCCCCGGATTTGGCAAGGCATTTGTGAACGCGCAAAACCTTGAATGGGGTGGCGCGATGCACCGGGATATTATGGAGCAGTTGGATCACGTCATTGCCAAGGGCATGGTTGATGCCGACAAGGTCGGTGTATTGGGCGGCAGCTATGGCGGCTATGCGACGCTGGTGGCCATGACAATGACGCCTGATCGGTTTGCTTGCGGTGTGGATGTTGTAGGTCCGGCCAATCTTGAAACCTTTATCGATCCTGAAACAGCGCCCCCCGGCTGGACGGTTGACTCATGGGCCCCCCGCCTTGGCGATCCGCGCACCGAAGAAGGGTTGAAATTGATCCGCGAACGGTCCCCCTTTAATCATGCGCATAAAACCCAGGGCGATATGCTGATCATTCAGGGTGACAATGATATCCGTGTGCCAACCCGTGAATCAGACCAGATGGTCGCCGCCATGAAGGCGGCAGGCGTTGACGTAACCTATTTGGGTTTTCCCGATGAGGGGCATGGCCTGATCCGCCGGGAAAACAACAGCGCCTTTATGGCGGTGACAGAGGTTTTCTTGGGGGAATGCCTTGGTGGCCGGTATGAGCCGTTGGGCGATAAGCTAAAGGGCAGCAGTGCCGAGGCCCGCGAAGGGGTTGAACATATCCCCGGCCTGGCAGAGGCGCTGGCCGCAAATAACCCGGTTGAGGGGGAATAATCATGACTGCCTGGCCTATTTCGCAAGATGCAGCAACCTTGCATCGCAGTGCCCTTGTTTGGGACAATCATGTTTGCCTGCCTCATGTGCATGAGGAAAAATGGATGATGGACCTTTTGCGTCATCAACAGGCAGGGGCAAATATTGTGCTGGTGAATCTGGGGGATGCTGAAATCCCCTTTGAAGAACAGGTCAGCATGGCGAACTATTACCGCACATGGATATTGCGCCACCCCGATAAGATGTTGCTGATCGAAACCCCTGCCGACATCCGCAAGGCTGCCGAAAATAATCTGTTGGGCGTCGCCTTTGATGTCGAAGGGCTATATTCCATCGAGGACCGGATTGAGCGTGTCGCCCTTTACTATGAGCTGGGCGTGCGTTGGATGTTGATGGCCTATAACAAGAATAATTTGGCGGCAGGCGGATGCCATGATGATGACCAGGGGCTTACCCCCTATGGCTATCAGGTGATTGCCGAAATGGACCGGCTGGGCATGGTAAAATGTTGCACCCATACGGGTTACAAGTCCGTCATGGATGTGATGACCAATACCGACAAGCCGACAATCTTCTCCCATTCCAACCCGCGCGGCCTAAAGGATCATCCGCGTAATATTCCCGATGAGCTGATTGTGGCCAGCGCCAAAACCGGCGGTGTCATTTGCATTAATGGCGTCAGTCTGTTTTTGGGCGAAGGCGAAGGTGCCGCCTGTGCCGCGCGCATTGCCGATCACATTCAATATGTCGTTGACCTTGTGGGTGATGATCATGTCGGTCTTGGCCTTGATCATGTTTATGACATGGAGGGGATGTTCGATGAACTGGCCAAGTCACGGGATATTTGGCCCGCCGACCTTGGTTATTCTGAGGGGATCAAAATCGCCGGACCAGAAGAGCTGCCGCTGATCACTGATGAATTGATAAAGCGCAACATGTCAGAAGATGCCATCAGGAAAATTCTGGGCGGTAATCTTGTGCGGGTTGCTGATCAGGTGTGGCAATCCTGATCTGCGATTGGGACTAATGGGTCTGCAGCAGCCACTATGCAGACATTGCCGCGTTGAGGGGGGCAGACAGCCCCCTATAGTTTGGCAGACACTTGGGAATTGACGGCATCAATGCAAAAACATTCGGCCTTTTCTTTATTGCGACATGCGCTTGGCGGGCACCAAAAGTGGCCGGCCTTTTGGCGCGCGCCAAAGCCGCAGGCCCATTATGATGTGATCATTGTCGGCGGCGGCGGTCATGGCCTTGCGACCGCCTACTACCTTGCCAAAAAACACGGCATCACAAATGTGGCTGTGTTGGAAAAGGGCTGGATAGGTGGTGGCAATACGGGCCGCAACACAACCATTGTGCGGTCCAACTATCTGCAGCCTGCATCGGCACAGTTCTATGAACATTCGTTGAAGCTGTATGAAGGGTTAAGCCGCGCCCTGAACTATAACATCATGTTTTCCCAGCGTGGTGTTGTCACGCTGGCGTTCAGCCGGGCGGAACTGAAATCCATGAACCGCCGCGTCTGCGCCCTGAATGCGCAGGGCATTGATTCTGAAATGTTGACGGTTGCCGATGTGCAGCAATTGATGCCGACATTGCGTGTAACCTCGCCCAGTGGGCAAAAGGTCTTTGGCGGCTTTATCCAACGCCGTGGCGGCACGGCGCGCCATGATGCGGTGGCATGGGGTTATGCCCGCGCTGCGGATGCATTGGGCGTGGACATTATCCAAAATTGCGAGGTTACCGATTTTCTGACAGAAGGTGGGGCGGTCAAGGGTGTTGAAACCAGTCAAGGCCGGATCATGTCTGACCGCGTGGGGTTGGCAGTTGCCGGCAGCTCCTCCCTTTTAGCGACAAAACTGGACTTCCGCCTGCCGATTACCAGCATGGCCTTGCAGGCAATGGTGTCAGAGCCGATCAAGCCAGCCCTGAATGTGGTGCTGGATGGCGGCTTTTATGTCAGCCAGTCAGACCGGGGTGAGCTGGTGATGGGCGGCAATACGGATGTCTATGCGTCCTACGCGCAACGGGGCAACTTCCCGAAGGCTGAGGAGAATATGGCCGCCCTTGTGGACCTGTTCCCGCATTTTTCCCGCCTGCGCTTTATGCGCCAATGGGCCGGGATTATTGATGCCACACCTGATTCAAGCCCGATCATCGGACGCGCGCCCATTGATGGTGTGTTTCTGAATTGCGGATGGGGCACCTATGGCTTCAAGGCCATTCCCGCAGGGGGGGATTGTTTTGCCCATCTATTGGCAACCGGAAACAGTCATGAATTGGCAACAGCCTTTTCGCTAAACCGTTTTGAAACCGGCGCGCTGATTGACGAAGGTGGGTCCGCCGGGTTGGACGATAAGGAGGCATTGTTATGATCCGCATTCCTTGTCCCCATTGCGGCCCGCGCGATGAACATGAATTCACATGGGGAGGGGAGGCTGATATCGATCGGCCCGCCGACCCCAAACTGACAACTGATAAAGACTGGGCCGACTATCAGTTCTTTCGTGACAATCAACGTGGCCCTGTGCGTGAACGCTGGTGCCATACCTATGGCTGTGGTGAATGGGTCAACCTTGAACGCGATACAGTAACCCACAAGGTACTGACTGTTGATCCCGTTGCTAATCCGGCCATTCCGCAGGGAGGCGATTGATATGGCACGTCACGCTATGGCTACCTGTATTGATCACACCAATCCTGTGCGGTTTACTTTTGATGGCGTGGCCTACACCGGTTATGCCGGCGATACGCTTGGTGCTGCCCTGTTGGCCAATGATGTTGCTATCATCGGGCGCAGCTTCAAACGGCATCGCCCGCGCGGCCTGCTGGCTGCGGGGTTGGAAGAATGCAATGCGCTGGTCACGATCGGACAGGGTGATCGACGCGAAGTAAACCAACGGGCAACAGAGGTGCTGTTGTATGACGGGCTGGTGGCGCAAAGTCAGAACGCCTGGCCTTCTGTTCAGCGCGATGTTGGCGCGATCAATGATGTGTTGGCGCCGCTTATCCCCGCGGGGTTTTACAACAAAACATTTTTGTGGCCCCATTGGCATTGGTACGAACCCTTTATCAGGCGTGCCGCCGGGCTGGGATCCGTAGGGGCTGCGCCGGACCCTGATCGCTATATCAAACAGCACACCCATTGCGACTTGTTGATTATCGGCAGCGGCCCCGCGGGGTTAAGTGCGGCTGTGGCGGCGGGCGTGGCTGGCCTTGATGTCTTGGTGCTGGATGATCAATCGCAATTGGGCGGCAGTCTGACATTCAGCGATGACAATATTGATGGCAAGCGGGCGTCCGATTGGGTGGCCGCGATGACGGACCAATTGGCGGCGTTGCCCAATGTGCGTGTGATGACGCGCACCCGTGCGCTTGGCTATTACGATGATGCCCTCGTTAGCGCGGTTGAGTATCTTCAGGGCAAGGCCGCGCGCCAATGTATTTGGAAAATACGTGCAGATCAGGTTGTGCTGGCAACCGGTGCCTATGAACGGCCCATGGTTTTTCCCGGCAATGATCGCCCCGGTGTGCGCCTGTTATCTGCAGCGCGGGCCTATCTGGGAAAATTTGGTGTTGCCCGGTCAACAGGCAGTATTGTTTATACGAATAATGATGGTGCTTGGTTAGATGCGGTGGCGCTGCATCGGCGTGGGCAGCCAGTATCTGCAATTGTTGATGTGCGCCACGAAGTTGACGCCGCACTTGTGGCACAGGCCCAAGACGCCGGGATCGAGGTTTATCCCGGATATGCGGTCATTGGCACCAAGGGGCGCAAACAACTCAAGCAGACCAGCGTCGCCAAACTTTCACAGTCCGGTGACCGGTTTGACGATAGCGCACCGCTTAAGATCGCGACCGATCAATTGTTGATGAGCGGGGGGTGGAGCCCTGTTGTCCACCTTTATTCGCAGGCGGGCGGGTCGCTTGATTTTGATGAAGCATCGCAGTGTTTCGTGCCCCGTCCCGGGCCGCTCGACATTACGCCCGTTGGGGCCTGTGACGGCTATTTTTCAACGGATACCTGTTTGGCTTCTGGTTATGCGGCAGTGGCGGACCTTGCTGCCCAGCGTGGTGGTGGACTGGTTACCGCAACACCGCCGCGCGGTGAAGGTGGCGGCCTTGGCAATCTGGCCCCGTGGTGGCAAACGCCCGCATGGCGCGGCAAGACACGCGATAACCACCAGTGGGTTGATTTCCTGCATGACGTCACGGTCGAGGATATTAAGCTCGCCGCGCGGGAGGGGTTCCAGTCTGTTGAACATCTAAAGCGGTACACAGCAACCGGGATGGCGGTTGATCAGGGCAAAACCAGTAACATCAATGCGCTCGCCATAATGGGCGCGCAGACAGATCGCGCTGTGCCGCAGGTCGGCACAACGAAGTTCCGCCCCCCCTTCCACCCGGTGACAATTGGCGCGCTGGCGGGCGAGACGGTGAATGACCTGGCCCACCGCTACAAACGATTGCCAGTCACGACCCATGCTGATCTTGGTGCCGTGTTTGAAGATCATAGCGATTGGCTGCGCCCAGCATATTATTTGCGTGATGGTGAAACTGAACCGCAGGCGATTGCGCGGGAAGTATCGGCAGCACGCAGTGGCGTTGTGCTGTTTGATTCATCGTCCCTAGGTAAGATCGAAGTTCATGGCCCCGACGCGCAGGAGTTTCTGAACCGTCTTTACATCAACAATGTGAAATCGCTGAAGCCGGGCCGGTTGCGTTATGGAATGATGCTGAATGAAAACGGCACCATCATTGATGATGGCGTGTTTGGCTGTTTCGCGCCTGATCACTATTTGGTGACAACCTCCAGTGCGGGGGCGGTAGACATCCCCTTTTGGATGGAAGAATGGCTGCAAACCGAATGGCCAGATTTGCAGGTCTATGTCACGCCGCAAACCGGGCAATGGGCAACGCTGGCCCTGTCCGGCCCCAAGGCACGACAGGTGCTTGAGCGACTTGACCTATCTGTTGATCTGTCCGCTGATGCGTTCCCCCACATGACTTTCCGTGAAACTGACTGGCAGGGTATGGCCATGCGTCTGTTCCGCGTCAGCTTCACGGGGGAGCTGTGTTTTGAGTTGAACATCCCGGCAGATCAGGCTGATCTGTTATGGGATCGTCTGATGGCTGCGGGTGCTGGCGATGAAATTACCCCGCTGGGGATGGAAGCGCTGGATGTATTGCGCGTTGAAAAAGGCTTCCTTGAAGTGGGCGTTGATACTGATGGGGCGACCACGCCGCTTGATGTCGGGTGGGGTGTGCCGATCTCAAAAAAACCGGATGATTTTTTGGGACGCCGTTCGTTGGATCGGCCGCACAATCAGGCGACCGGACGAGAACAACTGGTTGGTTTTCAGGGCGCGGACCCTGCATTGTTGATCCCTGTCGGGACGCATTTGGTGTCGTCTGACGGGGCCGTGGTCGGGCATGTGACGTCCAGCACAGTAAGCCCAACCCTACGACAATCTGTCGGTATGGCGTTGGTGAAGGATGGCGCGCATCATTATGGTGCGTCGTTTGCCGTGTCGGTCGGTGGTCAATCAGTTCACCTGACCCTAACCAAGCCGGGCCATTATGACCCCATTGGGGAGCGGTTGAATGACTGACGCGATCCTAGAGCCCCATAGCTATGAACAATTGGGCCAAGACGAAAGCCTGCAGCTGTCGGAAACGGGCTGCGGCGCGATCATCTTGCGCGGCCAATCTGATCAACTCAGCGCGGCGCTGGCGACAGTTGGCGCGCCCTATCCTGCGCGTGCCAATCAATGGGCGCAAAATGCAGCGGGCCTGACCCTGTGGCAGCGCCCCAGCCGCGCGATGCTGTTATTGCCGCGCGAGGGGGAGCAGTCGACTTGTGCAGCCCTTACCGCCGCGGGCGTGGTCGCCCTGCAGGCCGGGGGGCAATATGTTGGCTTCCGCCTGAACGGTGTGTGCGCTGCACAGGTGATCAATGCGGGATGCAGTCTTGATTTGCGGCCTGACAAATTTTCTGTTGGCGATTGCGCCGGGACGCGCATCGAACGGATGCCCGTCACGCTGGCGAAACTTGCTGACGACGACTTTCTTGTTTTGGTGGAACGGCCATTGGCCCCCCATCTGCACCTGTGGCTGACACAGGTATCATCAGTTTTTGAAGAGGATATGTAACATGGCCGATTTTGAGCCGAACAAGGCAACCCTGTCTGTCTGGGGCGGTGAGCTGGAGCATGAGCTTTACGAACGGTCCACACAGGTGCCCGTCGTCCACTCTGTTTCATTCGGGTATAAGGATATTGATAGCTGGTCCGACGTGGCATTGGGCAAGGCGGAAGGTCATATCTATTCACGCAACACAAACCCGACAGTGCGCGCCTTTGAAGAAAAGGTGCGTGACCTTGAAGGGGCAGATGCTGCGACCAGTTTTTCATGCGGGATGGCGGCGATTAGCTCCACTTTTTTTACGTTCTTGCGTCCCGGTGACCGCATTGTGTCTATCAAGGACAGCTATGGTGGCACGAACAAGCTGTTCACAGAATTTCTGCCGCCCTTTGGCATTGACGTGACCTTGTGCAACACAACCGACCATGAACAGATCGAGGCTGAGGTCGCCAAGGGGTGCAAGCTGCTATACCTCGAAACACCGACCAACCCGACTGTGAAAATCGTCGATATTGAACGGTTGGCAAAGGCCGGACATGCCGTTGGGGCGCTGGTGGTTGTTGATAATACGTTTGCGACGCCGATCAACCAAAACCCGTTGGCGCTTGGTGCTGACCTTGTGATCCACAGTGCTTCCAAATTTTTGGGCGGCCATGCGGACGCGCTGGGCGGTGTTGCGTGTGGTGCGAAAGAACTGGTTGAGCAGTTGTACCATTTCCGCGAGATCAATGGCGCAACCTTGGCGCCGATGGATGCCTATAGCTTGCTGCGTGGGATGAAAACGCTTTCCCTGCGGGTGGAACGTCAAAATGACAGCGCGCTTAAAATCGCCAACTGGCTGCAGCAGCACCCCGCGGTTGAGCAGGTGAACTATCCCGGTTTGCCCGGTCATGAACATCATGATGTGGCGGCACGGCAAATGCGCGGCTTTGGTGGCATGTTAAGCTTTGCCGTCCGTGGCGGGCTTGATGCGATCAAAACGTTCTTGCCGCGTCTGCGCTATGCCCATATGGCGGCGAATTTGGGGGCGGTTGAAACAATTGTTGGCCCGCCCTCGGTAACCAGCCATGTTGAATGTACAGAGGCTGAGCGCGCAGCAGCAGGCATCCCCGAAGGATTGGTGCGCTATTCCACCGGGATTGAAGATGTCGATGATCTGATTGCGGATCTTGAACAGGCCTTGTCAGTGCTGGCGTAACCCGCGCAAACTGATTTTTTGGAAGGAAGCATGTCATGAAATTATTGAAAATCGTTGCTATTGGTTTGATGGCCGTATGGCTGGCTGCTTGCAGTCCGGCCCCTTCAACTGATCGGGCAACTGATCGGGCAACTGATCGGGCAGAAGATCAGGCGTTTGAGACCATTCGTGACAATTATTGGGAAAGTGAGCTGCAGGCAGAACCTGTATTGGCAACCATATTGGGCGTGCATGAATATGATGACCGTCTGAATGATTTGTCGCTCGCAGCGTTTGATCAGCGCAATGATGAGATTAAGCGCATCCTTGCTGAACTGGCCGTCATCGATACGGCAGGGTTAAGCGATAAGAACCGCGTGGATCACGAGGTTCTGACCCATCTTCTGAAAGCGCGCGTTGAAAAGGCTGAGGCGAAGATTCAGCTGATGCCAATTTCTACCATTCAGGGGTGGCACTTGTTTTTGCCGCGTCTGCGCACAGTGATGCCGTTTCGTACCGTCCAACAATATGAAAATTACATTGCCCGGTTGGAGGCTGCCGACACCGTTGTCGCGCAAGGCATTTCGGTTCTGCGTGAAGGTGTGGCGCAGGGCTATGTGCAGCCATGCGACTCCATCAAGGGGGTTGAAACCAGCTTTCTTGGGTATGTCAGCGACACGGCAGAACAAAATATGATGTACACGCCGTTTCTGAAAATGCCGACGACAATGGCAGCTGCGGATCAGGACCGTTTGCAGGCGCGGGCCACGCGCGCCATCGAAGATATTTTGGTGCCGGCATTCCAAAAAATGCATGACTATTGGGTTGATGACTATGTGCCCAATTGCCGGGCGCAGGCGGGCCTGCACAGTGTGCCCAACGGTTTGGCTGCCTATGAGGCGATGGTGCGCTTCTACACCACGACCAACATGACCGCGGACGAGGTGCATGAAACCGGCCTTGCCGAAGTGGCGCGTATTCAAGCTGAAATGGAAGCGGTCAAGGATCAGCTTGGGTTCGAAGGCGACTTGCAGGCGTTCTTTACGCATCTGCGAACATCAAAACAATATTATCTGAATGATCCGGAGGCCTATCTGGCAAAAACCGCCTTGGTGGCAAAGCGATTCGATGCGGAGATGCCGAAACTGTTCGGTGCCTTGCCGCGTGCGCCGTTTACCATCAAACCCTATCCTGAGGCAGTCGCGGCCAAGATGCCCGCCGGGCAGGCAGAACCAGCCCCCGGTTCAGGCGGTGCGGCATCGGTCTTTCGGATTAACCTGTCAAAGATCGAAACACGCCCGATCTACAACATCGTGCCGCTGACCCTGCATGAGGCATTCCCCGGTCACTTGTTGCAAATCACGTTGGCGATGGAACAGGACATTCCCACATTCCGCCGCTATGTGCCCTTGACCGCCTATATTGAAGGGTGGGGGCTTTATGCCGAATGGATCGGGATTGAGGCAGGCATGTATCAAAATCCGCTTGACGATTTTGGCCGGTTGACGTTCGAGATGTGGCGCGCCTGTCGGTTGGTGATCGATACGGGCATTCATGCCAAGGGTTGGACCCGCCAGCAGGGTATTGATTATCTGGCTGACCATACCGCCCTGTCGCTTAACAATATCACGGCAGAGGTTGACCGCTATATCACCCTGCCGGGGCAGGCGACATCCTATAAGATCGGGCAGATGAAAATCATGGCATTGCGGCAACGTGCCGAGGCGGCCCTTGGTGCCGACTTTGATGTGCGTGAGTTCCATGATGTTGTGCTGATCAATGGGGCCTTGCCCCTGACGGTGCTTGAGGCGCAGGTGGACCGCTGGATCGCTGAGAATACGCAATCATAAACTGCCGGTTTTGCGGTTTTACGGCCTGCATTTCTGCGGCTATGCCTAAATGATCTTGCATCAGGTCTAATCAGCGCGCCGCCTATGTGCCACCGCTTTGGTCGTTCCTATAGTTGGGTTCGACCAAATGCGGAGGGGACGATGCGCGCACTTGTTAAAAAATATGCTGAACCGGGCCTGTGGCTTGAGGATATGCCCATGCCCACAGTCGGTGCGGATGATGTGCTGATCAAGGTATTGCGCACCGCGATATGCGGCACTGACCTTCACATCTATAACTGGGATCAGTGGGCGCAGGATACGATCCATGTGCCGATGATTGTCGGGCATGAGTTTGTCGGCACGATTGTTGCGGTCGGCGCGTCTGTTGTAGATTTCAAACCCGGTCAAATCGTGTCTGGCGAAGGGCATGTGGTGTGTGGTCATTGCCGAAACTGTATGGCCGGTCGGCGTCATCTGTGTGCGGACACAAGCGGTATTGGCGTCAATCGGCCCGGTGCCTTTGCTGAATATGTGGCAATCCCCAAAACCAATGTATGGGAACACCGACCGGGTATCGACCTTGATGTCGCTGCGATGTTTGACCCGCTGGGCAATGCTGTTCATACCGCCCTGCAATATGATTTGTTGGGCGAAGATGTGTTGATCACCGGCGCAGGGCCGATCGGCGTTATGGCGGCGGCGGTGTGTCTGCATGCGGGGGCCCGCCATATCGTCGTGACGGACCTGAACCCCAAGCGGCTGGAACTGGCCCGCCGGATGGGCGCGACCCGTGCAGTAGATGTGCGGACGGAAAATCTTGGTGATGTACAGCATCAGCTTGGCATGGATGAGGGGTTTGATGTCGGCCTTGAAATGTCCGGCAACCCTGCGGCGTTCAACGACATGGTCAACAATATGTGCCACGGCGGCAAGATCGCCATGTTGGGCATCCCGTCTGAACAGGTGGCGATTGATTGGACCAAGGTCATTTTCAACATGCTGACACTGAAGGGCATCTATGGGCGCGAGATGTATGAGACCTGGTACAAAATGTCGGTCATGGTCGAAACCGGGTTGGATATTGCGCCGGTCGTGTCCCACAGGCTGCATTATTCAGAATTCAAAAGCGGGTTTGACGCGATGAACGCGGGCAAGGCCGACAAGGTTATCTTGAATTGGGCCGACCAATAGGGGGATGGCGATGTACGGACAGTTTCAACAATATCTGGAAGCAGAGCTACAGCAGATTGACGCTGATGGTCTGACCAAGGCCGAACGGATTATCGAGGGGCCGCAGGGCGGCTATGTGCAGGTCCCCCAAGGGGACATGCTGAACCTGTGTGCCAATAACTATCTTGGCTTGGCCCAGCACCCCGCTGTGCAACAGGCCGCCCGTCAGGCGTTGGACGCGTTTGGCTTTGGCATGGCGTCCGTCCGCTTTATTTGCGGGACGCAATCGCTGCACAAACAGCTGGAACAGGCGTTAAGTGATTTTCTGAAGATGGAGGATACGATCCTCTACCCCTCATGCTTTGATGCCAACGGCGGTTTGTTCGAAACACTGTTGGGGGCACAGGACGCGGTGATTTCTGACCAGCTTAATCACGCCAGCATCATTGACGGGGTGCGCCTGTGCAAGGCGCAGCGGTATCGCTATAAAAACAGTGACATGACGGATTTGGAGATGCAGTTGCAAGCCGCTGACAAGGCTGGCGTGCGGTTCAAATTGATCAGCACCGATGGCGTGTTTTCAATGGATGGCTATATTGCCAAACTTGATCAAATCTGCGATTTGGCTGATCGTTACAATGCCGTTGTCCACGTTGATGACAGTCACGCAACAGGCTTTGTCGGCCCCGGTGGGCGCGGCACGCATGAGTATCGTCATTGCATGGGGCGGGTGGATATTATCACGGGCACGTTGGGCAAGGCACTGGGGGGCGCCAGTGGAGGGTTCACCAGTGCCCATCAGGGCATTGTTGATCTGTTGCGGCAACGGTCCCGTCCCTATCTGTTTTCAAACAGTGTCGCCCCGCCTGCGGTTGGTGGCGCGTTAAAGGCGCTGACACTGGCCCGGTCAGACACATTGCGGGCGCAACTGGCGCGCAACACTGTACAGTTCCGCAAGGGGTTGGCGGCGGCAGGGTTCGATCTGCTGCCGGGGGAACATGCGATTGTCCCCGTTATGCTGTATGATGCGAAAAAGGCCGTGGCTTTGGCTGATGCCCTGTTGGATAGGGGCGTATATGTCATCCCCTTTTCCTATCCCGTCGTGCCCAGGGGGCAGGCGCGCATTCGCACGCAAATGTCGGCGGCATTGACGGCGGCAGATATTGACCGGGCTATTGATGCCTTCACCAAGGCAAAGCAAGACCTGTCGCTTTAGAGCGTTTTGGGGTGCCATCCATCGCGACAGACGCGCGCCCAATTCCCGCCCAGAATACCGCGCACCGTGTCGTCGCTGTACCCGTGGGACAGCATCATGTCGGTCAGCGCAGGCATTTGTTCGGGCGCTGCATAGGAAAAGCCGGGCCAATCAGGGGCATCTGCGCCGGGCCATTCATCGGGCCGTGTGCGGATCCACGCATTCAGTGCGCCTGAATCAAAAACAAGATCAAGGCCCAGTCCAATATGATCTGCGCCGACCAATGCGGCAATGTGATCGATATGGCGAAAGATCGCCTCGTTCCCCGCAGTGGCATCGCCTAAATAGCCGCTTGACCCTGACATGCCGATGACGCCGCCGGTCTTGGCACAGGCGGTAATCTGTTCATCGGTCAGGTTGCGAAAATGGGCATGGACCTGATCAACAACAGAATGGCTATAGATCATGGGGCGTGTGGCCATTTCCATCGCCTCTAACCCGGTGCGCCGCCCGGTGTGGGACAGATCAACGATCATGCCGACACGTTCCATTTCCGTTACCAGCAGGCGGCCGAAATTACTGATGCCGCCGTCATGCGCCTCGGCACAACCGCCACCGGCCGAATTGGTTTGGTTGAACGCCAACAGGGCATGGCGGATGCCCAGCGTGTGAAAGGTTTCCACCATATTCAGGTCACGTTCAAAACAGCGCGTGCCTTCAAGATGGAAACTGATGGCGAGCCTGTCGGTATCGCGCGCCGTGGCGATATCAGCGACCGTTTCAATCAGCAGATATTTTTCAGGTGCGCCCAAAATAGCAGACCGCGCATCAGCAATGCGTTGAACGGCCTGCCCAATATTGTGATTGTCCCCGGCAAGGCACAACGACACATGGTTGAAGCCTGACGCCTTAAAACGGTCCAGCTTGTCATAGTCGTTGCCGCACCACGGCTCAATCGGGAACACCATGTCCCAGACAAGGCTGTCATCATGCAGTGCGGCTGCTGCGGCGGAAATTTCACGCGTCGTCATGGTTTTCAGTTCCGTTCGTTCAGGCCATCTTGCAGATCAGGCCGCCATCAACAGGTAACAAAACGCCGTTGATATAGTTGGCCTCGTCGCTGGCAAGGAAGATTGCCGCATTGGCAATGTCCCAGCCGCTGCCCATTTTCCCGGTCGGGCTTTGTGCATCACGTTCGGCAATCATGTCTTCGGTGCTGCCATAATTGATCATGACCACATCGTCGTTCTGATAAAGCAGGGGCGTATGCATCAACCCCGGCAGCACGGCGTTACAGCGAATGCCCTGCGCCGCATATTTCACTGCAATGCCTTTTGTTAACTGGTCCACCGCTGCCTTTGAGGCAAGATAGGCAATCTCGTCATAGTCTGACACGCGTAATGACAGGATGGATGAGATATTGGTGATCACCCCGCGCCCTTGCGCCAGCATAATGGGCAGGGCGTATTTGCAGGCAAGGAAAACCCCCTTGGCATTGCAATCCATTGAGGCGTCCCAGTCTTCTTCGCTAAGGCTAACCGGATCGCCGCCCCGGCAAATGCCGACATTATTGTGCAGGATATCTATCGTGCCAAACGCAGCCACAGCTGCGTCGGTTGTTGCCTTAACCGATTGACCATCAGACACGTCAGCAACAAGGGCGATGGCCTCGCCACCCTCAGCCTTGATGATGTCGGCAGTTTCCTGTGCGGCAGACAGGTTGATGTCCGCACAAACAAGCTTGGCCCCCGCGCGGGCATAGCCCACCGCTGCGGCCTTGCCATTGCCCCAGCCTTCGCCGCATGACCCTGCGCCGTAAACCAGTGCGATGCGATTTTCCAAATTTGCCATCACGGGTTTCCCGTCGGTTATGCCGCGCCCAATGGGGCGATGGCGGGCCAAGGTGCGGCCTGTTCAAGAAGGCGTGCCAAGCGCAAGGCAATGTCGTCGCGGTGGCGTCTTACGGTGATCAACAGGCCAACGGGCAGGCCGTCCCCTGTCATGCCTGCAGGGATTGAGATCGACGGGTTCCACCCCACATTGGCAATCATCGTAAATGGTTCCCCGTGGGTTTGGCTGGCGTCCTGCCCATTGATGGTCTCTGGCAAGGGGCCTTCGGCGTTATAGGCGGGAAGTGAATGGCAGGGGGTCAGCAGGATATCAACTTCCGCAAACAGGGCGGCCAATTCCTGTTCAAGGCGGCGTTCCTTCTGGCCTGCCTCATAAACCTGTTCCTGCGTGAATGATTTGGCATTTTCAAGGAACCAGCGCGGCCCGGGGCTGAGCTTGTCAATCTGATCAGGTAAAATGCCCTGCATCTCAAGATCCCTGGCAAAAAGGGTCGTCAGCGCCATATTGGCATCAAGGTAGATGTTGGTCAGATGAACATCCTTTTTGATGGCGTTCAGCCCGCCTGCTGTCACCAATGTGGCAGCGGCCCTTTTGCAAATGTCTTCAACCTCAGGGTCAACCGGGGCAAAGCCAAGATCAGTTGACCAGACCGCCTTTAGCCCGGTGGTGTCCAGCGTTTCGATCGCATCTTCATAAACGCAATCAGGGGCAGGCAGGCTGGTCCGATCGCAATCATTTGGCCCGGCCACAACATCCAGATAGCGGGCGGTGTCCTGAACCGTTGTCGTAATCGCGCCAAGGCAGGCGCGGTCAGAAAACCCATCGCCGCGCGGTATGCGGCCAAAGCTGGGCTTCAACCCAACGGTGCCGGTATAGCCTGCGGGGCAACGGGTGGAGCCGCCGCCATCACTTGCCGTACAGAATGGCACCATGCCCGCGGCCACAGCAGCGGACGAGCCGCCCGAACTGCCCGATGATGTGCGGGCCAGGTTCCACGGGTTGCGCGTGGCCCCATGTGCCTGCGTATAGGTGACGCCGTCCATGCCGAATTCAGCAGCAGCGACCATGCCAAGGGGAATGGCACCTGCCTTGCGCAGGCGGGCGACATGTTCGCTATCCGTGGTCTTGGGGGGATCGTTCAGATGAAACAATGACCCTTGTGTGCAGGGCATGCCAATGACCGTTTCGCGCAAATCCTTGATGCCGAAGGGGACACCTGCAAGCGGGCCGGGGTCAATGCCATTGGCGACCTGTTGGTCAATTTCGGCCGCCTGTTGCAGCGCGCCTTTTGCATCCACATGGACAAAGGCATTGACCTGATCGTTCAATCGGTCAATTCGGTCAAGCGCCGCCTGAACGACATCAACCGCGCGCAACTTGCCGCTGCGCACATTGTCTGCAATTTCGGTTAGGGAAAGGTGCTTGTCGCTGTTGGTCATGTGGAAGGGTGCCTTTTGGGACGGGATCAATCGTGGGTGTTAGCGTCCCTTTTTGTGCAGGGCTGGGTCAAGCGCTGAAAGGTCTTCAAGCTGTCCAAAGAAGTCTGGGAATGTGCGTCCCGGCACGATCCAGGCGCGCTAGGACAGCTGATCAATGGGCAGCGCCGTGTCGTTCTTGATTTCGGTCACCGCAAGATGGGAATGGATTTCCCCGATCATGGGCAGTTCCAGCAAATGATTGCGGACGAACTGCTCAAACGCCTCAATATCCCGAACGACAATTTTCAACATATAATCCCATGCGCCCGTCATGGTGTAGCATTCGACAACTTCGTCAAATTTCTGCACCGCTTCCTCAAACGCCTCCATATTCTTGCGCCCGGCAGCGGGTAAGTTGATGGTGGTAAAGGCGACAAGGCTGATCCCAACCTTGGCCCGGTCAACGATCGCCACGCGCTTGGCGATGACGCCGGCCTCCTCCATCTTATTGATGCGCCGCCAACAGGGGCTTTGGCTCATATGCAACTTTTCGGCGATTTCTGCGGTGCTGCGGGCGGCATCTTCCTGCAACAGGCGTAGGATAGCCAAATCCTGTTTATCAAGCTCTATCATGAAAAAAATCCCTGAAACCGCATTAAGGTGGATAGATTATCTAAAACACTATTGTTCAATGACATAAAAGGAAAATTAATTCTGACCACCGGGATATAATAATCATAGTTGAACAGCAAGGTGATCCAATGTCTGACCAAACTCCCCCGCCGCTAAAACCCCAACGTGCCGTTTCGTTGGAAGACAAATACAGGCTTGATAAGGCGCGTGCCTATATCACCGGGATTGAGGCACTGGTCCGTCTGCCTATGTTGCAGCATCAGCGTGATTTGGAACGCGGGCTGAATACGGCGGGGTTCGTGTCGGGCTATCGCGGCTCTCCCCTTGGGGGGGTGGATCAGGCCATGTGGCATGCCCAACCCTATCTTGATCAACACAACATCACCTTCACCCCCGGCGTGAATGAGGAGCTGGCGGCAACTGCCGTCCGTGGCTCGCAAGAGGTGGGACTGCTGCCCGGATCGCAATATGACGGCGTGTTTGGCATGTGGTACGGCAAGGGGCCGGGTCTTGACCGATCTGTCGATGCGTTCCGTCACGCCAATGCGGCGGGCACCTCAAAATTCGGTGGTGTGTTGGCGGTTGTTGGCGATGATCATGGCTGCAAAAGTTCAACCTATCCTTACCAGTCCGAACATATTTTTATGAGCCTGTCGATGCCGGTGCTGGCCCCTGCCAATGTGCAGGAGGTGCTGGACCTTGGCATTTATGGGTGGGAGCTATCGCGTTATTGCGGCACGTGGGTCGCCTTGAAGGCGATAACGGAAAATATGGATTCCGCCATTTCTGCCGATATTGATCCGTCGCGTATTGATATTCGTTTGCCTGAAAATTTCGCGCTGCCTGATGATGGCCTGTCTGTGCGCTGGCCTGACAGTCCGCTTGATCAGGAAAAGCGTCTGAACAAATACAAGATTTATGCGGCCCGCGCCTTTGCGCTGGAAAATAATCTGAACCGCATTGTGATTGATAGCGACAAGCCGCGTCTTGGCATTATCACTTCGGGCAAAAGTTATTTGGATGTGATGCAGGCATTTGATGACCTTGGCATTGATGAGGCGCTGGCAAAAGAGATCGGCTTGCGCGTCTATAAGGTGGGGATGCCCTGGCCGCTGGAACCTCTGAAAACCCATGAGTTTGCAGAAGGGCTGGAAGAAATTCTGGTGGTCGAGGAAAAGCGGTCGATTATCGAAGACCAGCTGACCGGGCAGCTTTATAACTGGCCCGTGGGCAAGCGCCCCCGTGTTGTGGGGGAGTATGATGAATTCGGTGCCGATCTGTTGACCAATTTGGGTGAACTGACGCCTGCCATGATTGCCCTTGCGATTGCCAAGCGGATTGACCGGTTCTTTACGTCTGAAAAGATCAAGGCCCGCGTGGACTTCATCCACAAAAAGCAGGAACGCCTTGCCCAGCCGCGCAAACTGTCGGTGCGGGAGCCTGCCTATTGTTCGGGATGCCCGCACAATACCTCAACCAAATTACCTGATGGGTCGATGGCAACCGGGGGCATTGGCTGTCACTATATGTCTACGTGGAGCAAGCTGCGCCCTGCCCAAAGCTTCACCCATATGGGTGGCGAAGGTGTGTTGTGGACGGGGCAGGCACCGTTCACCAAGATGAAGCATATGTTCCAGAATTTGGGTGACGGCACCTATTTCCATTCGGGTTTGCTGGCGATCCGGCAGTCCATCTCGTCCGGTGTGAATATCACCTATAAAATTTTGTACAATGATGCGGTGGCCATGACCGGCGGCCAGCCCGTGGATGGGCAATTGTCAGTGCCGCAACTGGTGCAGCAATTATTGGGCGAGGGCGTCAAGCGTATCGCCATTGTGTCTGATCAGCCTGACCAATGGATAGCATTGAAATCAGACATGGTGACGGTTGATGACCGCCGTGATTTGATCGGCGTGCAAAAGGACCTGCGCGAGATCGAAGGCTGCTCCATCCTGATTTATGAACAGGTTTGCGCCACAGAAAAACGCCGCCGCCGTAAGCGTGGCCTGATGCCTGACCCTGACAAACGTATCATGATCAATCATGCGGTATGCGAAGGGTGCGGTGATTGCAGCCGCGCCAGTAACTGCCTGTCCGTGATTCCGAAGGAAACGGAATTGGGGCGCAAACGCCAGATTGATCAGGCCGGGTGCAACAAGGATTACAGCTGTGTTGAAGGGTTCTGCCCCAGCTTTGTTGAGGTGACAGGCGGCGGCTTGAAAAAGCCAAAGCCGGTGACGACACCCATAACCGCTGTCCTGCCTGACCCTGATTTCCCGGCAATATCTGACCCGTGGAACATTGTCGTGACGGGTGTTGGCGGCACAGGTGTGTTGACCGTGACGGCTGTGCTGGCGATGGCAGCCCATCTTGAAGGAAAGGGCGTGGCCACACTGAACCAAACGGGGTTGGCGCAGAAATTTGGCCCTGTGATCAGCCATTTACGGGTTGCCAATCGGCAGCGCGACATTCATGCGGTGCGCGTTCCCGCCGGGGATGCTGACCTTGTGATCGGGTGTGATCTGGTGGTGACGGCCAGCGAAGAAGCATTGGGCAAAACCAATATTGATCGCACCAATGCCATTGTGAATGACACGATGACCCCAACGGCAGAATTTGTGCATAACCCCGACGCTGTGTTTCACGCCAAATCCATGAAGCAAACCATTGCCGAGGAAGTGGGCGCTGACAAAACTATGTTTGTGCCCGCCACTGATGTGGCCAAGGGGCTGATGGGTGACCCGATTGCGACGAACCTGTTTATGCTGGGTTGCGCCTATCAAAAAGGATTGATCCCGGTCAGTGCCGCCGCCATCGAACAGGCGCTGGAGTTGAACAATGTGGCTGTGCAGTTCAACAAGGACGCGTTCAAATGGGGTCGTGAATTTGTGTTGGAAGAACAGAAGGTTCGTGAGGCCTCCAACGCTGATAAAATGGCGGTCAAACCGCTGACGGCGCTGGACGATATTGTGGCCTATCGGGTGCGGGAACTGACGGGCTATCAATCCACCCGCTATGCCGCCGGGTATGAAGGACGCGTGCGAAATATTGCGCAAATGGCACGTGATAAGGTTGGTGCGCGTGCCGAAGACATCGCCATTGCGGCGGCCAAAACGCTTTACAAGGTGATGGCCTATAAGGACGAGTATGAGGTTGCCCGGCTATACACTGATGGCCGGTTTGAGAAACAATTGCAGGACCAGTTTGAGGGCGAATTTGAGTTCAGCATTTATATGGCCCCGCCGCTCGTCTCGCGTTTTGTGGCGCAGCAGCGCGAGGGCGACACCGGTCGGCCCCGCAAGATCAAGTTTGGCAGCAGGGTGATGGGGCTATTACGCCTTATGGCACGGTTCAAGGGTCTGCGGGGCACAGTGCTTGACCCATTTGGGTACAGTGCCGATCGCAGGCTTGAACGGCGTATGATTGCAGACACCATCGCGCTGTTGGATCAGGGTGTGGCAGCTCTTAATCACAATAATGTTGATGCTGTGCTTGATTTGATTGCCCTGCCGCAACAGGTGCGCGGCTATGGCCCCGTTAAGGAAGCATCATATGGTGAGTTTGTGACGGCGCGGGATCACTTGTTGACGCAGTTGAATGCGCCGCATCATGAGGCTGCGGCCTGACCTTGCATTCAATTGGGCCAAATGCGAGTTTGACCGTTTATGAAATGCGACCTTTTTGAAGAGATACAAGACTATGAGCAGTCAGCCACAACCGTTTGAGCGCCGCCAATTTGCCAGCGATAATATTTCGGGCATTGCCCCAGAAGCATGGGAAGAATTGCAGCGCGCCAATGCGGGCCACGCTGCCAGTTATGGTGATGATGAATGGACCGCCAGTGTCGCGAACACGGTGCGCGATTTGTTTGAAACCGATTGCGACGTCTATTTTGTGTTTAACGGCACGGCGGCAAACTCATTGGCGCTTGCCACGCTATGCCAATCCTATAACAGCGTGATCTGTCATTCCCATTCGCATATTGAAACCGATGAATGTGGCGCGCCGCAATTCTTTTCAAATGGCAGCAAGTTCCTGACCTATAGCGGTGCAGACGGTAAACTAACGCCTGAGGCTGTTGATCGTTTGGCAAACCAACGCACGGATGTGCATCACCCAAAATCAAAGGCATTGGCGATTACGCAGGCCACTGAATATGGCACCGCCTACAGCGTTGATGAGGTTGCCGCCCTGTGCGCCGTGGCGCAAAAAAACGGCCTGAAAACCCATATGGATGGGGCGCGATTTGCCAATGCGGTGGCGCGTCTCGATGCTGCGCCTGCTGATTTGACATGGCGTGCCGGTATTGATGTGCTGTCCTTTGGCGGGACCAAGCTGGGCATGCCGGTGGGTGACATGGTGGTGTTTTTCAATCGCGACCTGTCTGATGAATTTGCCTTCCGGTGCAAGCAGGCGGGGCAGCTTGCTTCCAAAATGCGGTATCTTGCGGCCCCTTGGGTGGGGATGTTGCGCGATGGGGCGTGGTTGAACCATGCCACTCACGCCAATGACATGGCTGATTATCTTGCCGCCCGTTTGGCGGAAAAGGGGGTCAAGGCACTGTACCCTGTGCAGGCCAATGCGGTCTTTGCTGACTTTAGCGCAGCCCAATGCAAGACCCTGTGGGGCAAGGGCTGGAAATTCTATAACTTCTTGGCTGAAGGTGGCGCGCGGTTGATGTGTTCATGGGACATCACAAAAGATGATATCGACGCCCTGATCGCTGATCTTGATTAGCGCGTACTGAACCCCGTCAGGCAGTGTTGAATTTTGGTGAAAAATGGTCGGAGCGAGAGGATTCGAACCTCCGACCCCTGCCTCCCGAAGACAGTGCTCTACCAGGCTGAGCTACGCTCCGCCCCGACCGATAACGCTAAATTGGGCGCGTTATGAGGGCTGACTTATAATCTGCCAGCCCGTCAGGGGCAACCACGTTTTTTGCCTAATACTGCGGCGAATGGACATGACGATCAGGTCAGGATGTGGGCCGGATACCGGTCGATCTGCTGGTGTGTTTCGCCCTAGTAGGCGCGGGAAATACAGAAATCCACAATGTCCTGCAGGGCATCGCGTTCGGCGCTTTGCGGGAACAACAACAGCGCATCTTTGGCGCGGTCGCCATAATGGCGGGCCCGTTCGATTGTGTCATCCAGTGTGCCGTGTTTGTCCATCAGTTCCAGCGCGCGGTCGAAATCCTTGCGCTTTTGCTTGGCGCCGCCCATGACACGGGCCCAGAACTTGCGTTCTTCTTCATCGCCACGCCGCCATGCCAGCACGACGGGCAGGGTGATTTTGCCTTCGCGGAAATCATCGCCAACTGTTTTGCCCAGGGCCGCTTGGCTGGCCCGGTAATCAAGTGCATCATCAACCAATTGGAAGGCAACGCCCAAAAAGCGGCCATAATCCGACAGGGCCTTGCGTTCGGCATCGGGCTGGTCCGTTAACACGGCAGAGATTTCGCACGCTGCTGCAAATAAGGCGGCGGTCTTGCTTTCAATGACGCGTAGATAATCATCTTCGCTGGTGGCGATTTCGTTCTGCACTTCCAGCTGCAGCACTTCACCCGCAGCGATGACAACAGCGGCGTCAGACAGCACTTTCAAAACTTCAATAGAGCCATCATGCACCAGCATGTGGAAGCTTTTTGAAATCAGGTAATCCCCGACCAAAATCGCGGCCTGATTGCCAAAAATCTGGTTGGCGGTGGGCTTGCCCCGGCGCAACTCGCTCTCATCAACGACATCGTCGTGCAACAAAGTGGCGGTGTGCAAAAATTCAACACACGACGCCAGCATGACGTGACGCTGCCCGCCCTGATAGCCGCACATATGCGCGGTGGCGAGGGTCAGCATGGGACGTAGCCGTTTGCCGCCAGCTTCAATCAAATGATTGCCGATTTCGGGGATCAGCTTGATATCGCTTTCCAGCTGCTTGACGATCAGATCGTTCACGGCATCAAGCTCAGGCGCAACAAGATCGCTAAGCGCCGTCATGGCTGACGTTGCCGCTTTTTCTTTCTCAAGCTTGATGACAATACCCATGTGAAGGCCGTCTTCCCCAATTTTGTGGCGCAGATGCGCGGAATTCAGCCTTCACGGGTATCGCGATCAGGCCTTTTCGTCAATCGCATCTTGCCATATGGCGGCAATTTGCGCGACAGTGTGGTTCCTATATATTTTTCGCGAGTTTGGCCCTTTATGCCCCTGAAACCCGTGCTGAAAACCACCGATCCGGTGCTTTTGTCTGCTGTTGAGGCAGCCTTGAGCGGTGCGCAAATCCCCAGTTTGCGTATGGATGAGCATATGAGCGTGATGGAAGGGTCCATTGGTGTGCTGCCGCGTCGTTTGATGGTGGTGGACGAGGATTTTGAGGTCGCATCCGCCATTGCCCGTGAAGTGGAGGGGGCAGATGGCTGAAGCATTGCTGCCCGAACAATTGACCGAAGACAAATTCCTGAACGGGCTGGTCAGCCTGCATCAGCCGCAATCGGGCTTTCGGGCCGGGCTTGAATCCGTTTTTTTGGCAGCAGCCGTACCTGCCAAGCCGGGCGATCACGTGTTGGAGCCGGGTATGGGCGCGGGCGCAGCGGCGCTGTGCCTTGCCGCGCGGGTAACAGATGCCCATGTCACGGGGTTGGAGCTATCATCCAATATGGTGCTGCTTGCAGATCATAACGTGCAGCAAAACGGGCTGGGCGGCCGCGTCAGCACCTATTGCGGGGATGTGGCAACGCCGCCAGACGCGATCAAGATACAGCAATTCGATCATGTCATGATGAACCCGCCCTTTGACCGGGCAGGATCGGGCCGCGTGTCGCCTGATAAGGACAAGGCCCGCGCCAATCAGGAAGGCACGGGCAGCCTGTCAGCCTTTTTGAATTTCGGCATCAAACGCCTGAAAAGCGACGGCAGCCTGACCATCATTCACCGCGCCGAACGGTTGGATGAGATTATGGCAGGCTTGGCCAAGGCTGGTATTGGTGGCCTGCTGGTCTGTCCCCTTTGGCCCCGTGCGGGGGTGGAGGCGCGCCGGGTTATTGTACAGGGGCGCAAGGGGTCGCGCGCCGGGGCACGGGTGTTGCCGGGGCTTGTTTTGCACCAGGGCACCGAAAGCCATGCCTTCACGGCGGCGGCTGAGGGCATTCTGCGTCACGGCGCGGCGTTGACCTTGGGCCATTAAGTCCCCATATGACATCAAATAGTTGGAGACTTAATGATGGCGAACCCGCTTGACCTGAAAAACCGTGGCCCGTTGATCCCCGTAATCCGCCTTGATGGTGTGATTGATGCAGGGGGGCGGTTTGGCCGTGGCCTGAACCTGCAAGACATGGTTGAGGTGATCGACCATGCCTTTGGCATTAAAAAGGCCCCGGCAGTGGCGATTGTGATCAACTCGCCCGGCGGCTCCCCCGTGCAGTCGGCGCTGTTGTACAAACGTATTCGCCAGCTTGCCGCTGAAAAGAAAAAGCCGGTTTTGGCGTTTACCGAAGACGTCGCGGCATCGGGCGGCTATATGCTGGCCATTGCGGGCGATGAAATTTATGCGGATGAAAGCTCCCTCATCGGGTCAATCGGGGTGATCTCCTCAGGCTTTGGCTTCACAGGTGTGATTGAAAAATTGGGCGTCGAACGGCGCGTTTACACAGCGGGCGACAACAAATCCACGCTCGACCCATTTTTGCCTGAAAATGAAGAAGACGTCGCCAAGCTGGAAGCCATCCAAACAGAAGTGCACGCCCATTTCCGCAAGATGGTGATGGATCGGCGCGGCGATAAGCTGACCGCTGATCAGGCAACCTTGATGAATGGCGATGTGTGGGCCGGTGAAAAGGCGGTTGAACATGGTCTGGTTGACGGGATCGGCGACCTTTACGGGACGCTGAGGCAGAAATTCGGCGATAATGTCCGCGTTCGGTATATCGAAACACGCAAAGGCTTTCTGCAAACGCGCCTTGGCCTTGATATGGGCAGTGCCTTGCCTGACATGTTTGCCAGCCTTGGCCTGAACTGGGGGCGGGCGCCGATTGCCACCGAAAATGGCCGCATCGTCCCGCAAGTGGGCGAGGCATTGGCCGATGGCCTGCTGACCACGTTGGAACGGCGCGGCTTGTGGGGCCGTTTCGGGCGCTAAACCCCGCCAAATCGTGCAAAATCGCACATTGACCATGGCTTTTTGACCGCTTAGTGTCCGGCGCAATTCCCGCGCGTGCTGCTTTGGCGGCTGGCTGCGGATTCTGACTGTTATTTAAGGGGCTTATTGTGGCTGCGACTGCGCGGAACGAGGACGCCTTGTCCTTTCAGGACCTGATCCTGACGCTACAACATTATTGGGCTGATCAGGGCTGCGTGATCCTGCAACCCTATGACATGGAAATGGGGGCAGGGACGTTCCATCCGGCCACCACCTTGCGCGCGCTTGGCCCGGACCCGTGGAAGGCAGCCTATGTGCAGCCGTCACGCCGTCCGACCGATGGCCGTTATGGGGAAAACCCAAACCGCTTGCAGCATTATTATCAGTTTCAGGTGATCCTGAAGCCCAGCCCGCAGGACATTCAGGACCTGTATCTGAACAGTCTTTACGCCATTGGCATCGACCCCAAAAACCATGACATCCGCTTTGTTGAGGATGATTGGGAAAGCCCGACATTGGGCGCATGGGGCCTTGGCTGGGAAGTGTGGTGTGACGGCATGGAAGTCAGCCAGTTCACCTATTTCCAACAGGTTGGCGGCTTTGATTGCAATCCGGTTTCGGGCGAGCTGACCTATGGGTTGGAACGGCTGGCCATGTATGTGCAGGGCGTCGATCGTTATCATGATTTGCGCTTCAACAATGAAGGCGTCAGCTATGCGGATGTGTTCCTGCGGAACGAGCAGGAGCAGTCAGCCTATAATTTCGAACATGCAGACACCGACGCGCTGTTCCGTCAGTTCGAAGACGCGCAAAAAGAATGCAAAACCTTGGTTGGGGCCAAACTCGCCCTGCCGGCCTATGAACAATGCATCAAGGCAAGCCACAGGTTTAACCTATTGGATGCCCGCGGTGTGATTTCGGTTGCTGAACGACAGGCCTATATTGGCCGCGTGCGCGATATGGCCAAGGCTTGCGCCGCTGCCTATCTTGATGGCCTGCCGTCATCTTCATCACCCTCGTCTTCATTAGAAGGGGAGGCATAGCCATGGCTGAATTTCTGCTTGAACTGTTTTGCGAGGAAATTCCCGCCCGTATGCAGTCCCGCGCTGCCGATGATCTGGCGCGCCTTGTGACCGCTGGCTTTGCTGAGGCTGGTTTGACCGGTGGGGCCGTTCGCGCCTTCGCCACGCCGCGCCGTTTGGCACTGGTCATTGATGATCTGCCAACAGAAACCCCTGATGTGAAAGAGGAACGCAAGGGCCCCAAGGCCGATGCGCCTGAAAAAGCCATAGAAGGGTTCTTACGGTCAACCGGCTTGACCCGTGATCAGTTGGAAGAACGCGAAACCAAAAAGGGCAACGTCCTTTTTGCCGTGATTGAGCGCGAGGGCCGCGCCGCCGCCGCCGTGATCGCTGATGTGGTCCCGCAAGTGGTGCGCAACTTCCCGTGGCCGAAATCCATGCGCTGGGGCAGTGGCTCCCTACGCTGGGTGCGTCCGCTGCAAAATATATTGTGCGTGCTTGATGGCAAGACTGTGTCGTTCGACATTGATGGCCTGCACAGCAATGATCAAACATTTGGGCACCGCTTTATGGCCCCCGCTGCCATCACCGTGACCGGCTTTGATCAGTACAAGCGGGCACTGTATGACGCGAAAGTTGTACTGGATGGTGCAGAACGGGCTGCGATGATTGCCCAAAAGGCGGGTGAGCTGGCCGAAGCGGCCGGATTGGCGCTGGTTGAATCTGATGCCTTGGCGCGTGAAAATGCGGGCCTGAACGAATGGCCGACGCCGATGTTGGGCCGCTTTGACGAGGCGTTTTTGGACGTCCCTGCTGAAGTGTTGACCGCCACAATGGCGAAGGACCAGAAATATTTTGCGACGCAGGACCCCAAGACCGGCAAGCTTGCCAACGGGTTTATCCTGACATCAAACCTGATTGCCGATGATGGCGGCGTCAAGATTGTGGACGGGAACCAGCGTGTGATCCGCGCCCGTCTGTCAGACGCCCAATTCTTTTGGCAGCAGGACAAGAAAACCACCCTTGAAAGCCGTCTACCCCAACTTGATGGCATTGTGTTTCATCAAAAACTCGGCACTGTGCGCCAGCGTGTTGACCGGATGGTCACCCTGTCAGGTGTGATCGCCGCCGCAATCGGTGGCGACAAGGCACAGGCAGAACGGGCAGCCTTGTTGGCGAAGTGTGATCTGGTCAGTCAGATGGTTTATGAATTCCCAGAAGTGCAGGGCATCATGGGCGGGTATTTCGCGCGCAATGATGGGGAACCCGCAGCGGTTGCCACAGCGATTGAAAGCCACTATCAGCCCGCCGGGCCTGATGATGATTGCCCGACCGATAAGGTCGCGATTGCCGTTGCGATGGCAGACAAGCTCGATACCCTAGCCGGGTTCTTTGCAATTGATGAAAAACCAACCGGGTCAAAGGACCCGTTCGCCCTGCGCCGTGCTGCGCTTGGCGTCATCCGCCTGATATTGGAAAATGACCTGCGGGTGAATTTGACCGAATTGTTCAAGGCTGCGTGCGCTGCGCACAAACTCGATGATGTTTCTGCCGATTTGTTGGCCTTCTTTGAGGATCGGTTGAAAGTGCATTTGCGCGCCGATGGAGTGCGTCATGATTTGGTTGCCGCATCCTTTGCGCTGGCTGGGCAGGACGATCTGGTGCTGATCCTGAAGCGTGTTTCAGCCTTGGCTGAATTGGTGCAAAGCGATGATGGCAAGAACCTGCTGGCGGCATCCAAGCGCGGTGGGAATATCCTGTCGAAGGAAGAAAAGAAGGACGGGGCAAGTTATACGGACGCGCCTGATCCTGCGCTTTTCAAAGACAAGCAGGAGCAAGCCTTGGCAGACGCATTGGCGGCGGCTGATGGTGTAGTGGTTGCCGCATTGTCTGACGAGGATTTCGCAGGCGCAGTTGCGGCCCTTGCCAAATTGCGCGCGCCGCTTGATGAATTTTTTGACTTTGTTACCGTCAATGACGATGATCCCAAGGTCAGGGTGAACCGCCTGTGTCTGTTGGCACAAATCAGGGCGCTGCTTGGACAGGTTGCGGACTTCTCGTTAATCGAAGGATAAGGCAAAGCTTTATGTCAGTGTCGTCCCCCGCAGAACAAATGGTTTACAGCTTCGGTGACGGCACGGCGGACGGCCATGCCGGGATGAAAGATGTGCTGGGTGGCAAGGGCGCGAACCTTGCTGAAATGTGCACCTTGGGCCTGCCGGTGCCGCCCGGCTTTACCATCCCCACAACTGTTTGCATGGATTTCCTTGCAAAGGGCACGTGGCCTGCCGGATTGGAAGATGCGGTCAGTGCCGCCATCAATCAGATTGAACAGATTGTCGGTCGCCGGTTCGGCGACGCGGACGCGCCCTTGTTGGTGTCAGTCCGTTCCGGTGCTCGCGCGTCTATGCCGGGCATGATGGATACCGTGCTTAATCTTGGTTTGAACGATGACACGGTAAAGGCGCTGGTTGATGCGTCGGGTGATGAACGGTTTGCCTGGGATTCCTATCGCCGCTTTATCCAGATGTATTCGGATGTGGTGCTGGGCATCGATCATCACATGTTTGAAGACACGCTTGAAGATTTGAAGGAAGAGCGCGGCTATTTCCGTGATCTGGAGATGGAGGCCGAAGACTGGCGTGATCTGGTGGTGCGTTATCGCGCGCTGGTGGCGGAGGAGCTGGACGAGCCGTTCCCCCAAAATGTGCATGACCAATTATGGGGCGCGATCCGTGCTGTGTTCAAAAGCTGGACCAACGCGCGGGCCATCACCTATCGGACATTGCACAACATTCCTGATGATTGGGGTACCGCTGTCAATGTGCAGGCAATGGTGTTCGGCAATCTGGATGACGACAGCGCAACAGGCGTGGCCTTCACCCGTGATCCCAATACGGGGGAGCGTTTGTTATATGGCGAATTTTTGGTCAATGCGCAGGGCGAAGATGTCGTGTCAGGTATCCGCACGCCGCAGCATCTAACCAAGGCAAGCCGCGAACATGCCGGGGCCAAACGCCCCGCGATGGAAGAGGTGATGCCCCGCGCCTATGGCCAGCTGGTTGATATTTGCACGCAACTGGAAACCCATTATTGCGACATGCAGGATATTGAATTCACGGTGGAGCAGGACCGCCTATGGATGCTGCAAACCCGTTCTGGCAAGCGCACAGCAAAGGCGGCGCTGAAGATAGCTGTTGATTTGGTTGATGAGGGGCTGATTGATCAGGATCAGGCGATCATGCGTGTTGATCCTGCGGCCCTTGACCAGCTATTGCATCCCACATTGGATGAGGAGGCTGGCAAAACCCCCGCGCTGAAGGGGTTGCCCGCCGCGCCCGGTGCCGCCGCAGGCATCGTCGTGTTTTCTGCGGACGAGGCGGAACGGCAGGCCCGCGATGGCGTGAAGGTTATTCTGGTGCGTCATGAAACCAGCCCCGAAGACATTCATGGGATGCACGCGGCTGAGGCTATTTTGACCGCCCGCGGCGGCATGACCAGTCATGCGGCTGTTGTCGCGCGCGGCATGGGCAAGCCCTGTATCGTCGGGGCAGGGACGCTCAAGATTGATTTGGAAGAAGGCCGGGCCACTGTGCTTGATACCGTTATCAATGCGGGCGACACGATTACAATTGATGGCGCGTCCGGGTCGGTTTATCTGGGCGAGATGCCGACCATTGAACCTGAGTTGACGGGGGAGTTTGCAACCCTTATGGGGTGGGCTGATGCGCGGCGCCGGATGAAGGTGCGCACCAATGCCGAAACCGAACGGGACGCCAAAACCGCGATCAAATTCGGGGCCGAAGGGATCGGCCTGTGCCGGACCGAACATATGTTCTTTGAAACCGACCGTATCATTCCCATGCGCGAGATGATCCTTGCCAATGATGAGGCTGGCAGGCGTGCCGCGCTTGAAAAACTGTTGCCCATGCAACGTGGGGATTTCTTGGAACTGTTTTATGAAATGGCGGGCCTGCCGGTGACGATCCGCCTGCTGGACCCGCCCTTGCATGAATTTTTGCCCCATTCTGATGCGGATATGCAGGATGTGGCCGATGCCGCGGGCGTGTCATTGGACGATGTGAAAAGCCGTGCAGAATCCTTGCATGAATTAAACCCCATGTTGGGGCACCGTGGCTGCCGCTTGGCGGTTACCTATCCTGAAATTGCTGAAATGCAGACCCAGGCGATTATTGAAGCTGCCATTTGGGCCGCCAAGGAATCCGGCAAGGCCGTGGTGCCTGAGATTATGGTGCCGTTGGTTGGCAGCGGGGGTGAGCTTGCCTTCGTGAAGGATATTATTGACCGCACCGCCGCTGCGGTGATGAAGGCGCATGACGCCCAGATTGACTATCAGGTCGGCACGATGATTGAGCTGCCGCGCGCCGCCCTGATGGCGGACGAGATTGCCGATCATGCGGGCTTCTTCTCATTCGGGACAAACGATCTGACGCAAACCGTGTTCGGCATATCCCGTGATGATGCAGGCGGCTTCCTGAATGACTACCAGCGCAAGGGCGTAATCGACC
>SPJK01029895.1_pt1 | contig 74662 bp, 74 predicted proteins | sample 3741771 | NCBI WGS metagenome assembly SPJK01 (sample SAMN10925997, study PRJNA522277) | cold seep metagenome | isolation source: Elba SIP-enriched marine methane seep metagenome, extraction at timepoint T2 | place: Italy: coast of Elba, Mediterranean Sea
AACTTCTCCTTTGATTTAAGTAACGAGGAAAAAGGAGTGTACTATGTTCAGGTAGTGATCGACGGTGGATTGTTTACACAAGCGATCCTCAAAGCGGAATAATACCCCATTTACAATGAAAAGATTCTTCTTACTGGCCATCGTGTTGGTGATCAGCTTATGGAGGCTCTCTGGTCAATGGTCGTTGCATGTGAATGGTAACGAAACCTACATCTTGAACAATGATCAGAAGGGGCATTTCCCAATCCTTTGGTATTCTTCATCGGATGATCGAGGTGTGCTAGTTGGCGGCTTTGGAGTCGGCGTGTCTTATTTGCAGCCGATTCGGGAGCGAGCAGACTTTCGCTTTCAGGCCAATGTAGGCCGATCTCGCTTCTATGACCTCCCGGTGGTCTATTTCGATATTAACGGGCAGCCATTGCTAGGAAATATTGGAGTGAATACCAATTGGAACCTCAGCCTGCTGGGTATGTTGAGCCTGCCAATAGGTAAAGCGCAGCGTTGGCGTATCAGCACTGGCCTCGGTGTTCGAAGCACCTTGCTTTCACGTACGAATTATGGCGAGGCGGTCGTCAATGGTGAGGTCGTTGACCTTCGCGTGAAGAACAAATCGATAGCGCCGTTAATTGCCTTGTTGCCGCTCGAGTGGTCGTACCAAATGGGGCGTTGGACGGCCGCTACCCGCCTGGAATTGGGCCTGACTCCTTCCTCTCGTCTGAGTGCGTTCCAACAGGAGCGAAACCTGTGGATATTTGCCGAATTTAGTTACCAGCTGAATCCGGAGTAGAAAGCGGAAAGCGAAAAAATTTCGGATACAAAACGAATATTTTCCGTTTTTAGAGCAAGCATGTTACGTACTTCCAAAACTATCCCGAATTTTCACTTTTCCTCACTTGCTTCATTTACAGTGACTTGTGCTCGGTCCATTGCGCTCATATTCTATTAAAGGGAATGTGGCCTGATTTTTCCATTATTGAGTAGTATAACACTGAATATTCCATCTCAGTATAAAGCGTGTAATGACATGCTATGAGAAAAAGATTTATACAATCCAATCTATCCCAGTGTACTTTTCAGTTTAGATCAAGGCCTCATGCCTTGTTTTAATCCCGTTTGAAGTCTAAGTCAACAAAGGTTGACTACCAGAGGGCGCCTTATCTCGCCCTCTTTTTTTTGCCCCTATATGAAGGTTGTTCATTTTCTAGCACATCCATTTCTATTCGTTCCTTTGCTATTCTTGTGCTATACCCAGCACGGAGTGGTTGGGGAAAATTGTCATACAGCTAGTGTTGTTGCTGGCAAGGCGGCAAACATAGACACAGCCTGAGCTGTGGCGAGGCTTGACAACGCAGCTAGGGGCAACAATAGCAAATGAGAAATTCCCAAATCATTTCGTAATGGGTGTAAGTTCTTTATCTTGGAAAGAGATAAAGTATACCCTATGGCCAAAGACCAAGATTTGAAACGTTATTATACGATTGGTGAAGTCGCAGAAATGTTTGATGTGTCGAAATCACTCATCCGTTTTTGGGAAAATGAGTTTGACTTCCTACGACCGCATAAGAATAGTAAAGGTGACCGGCGGTTCACGCCAGATAATATTGAGCAGTTTCGGCTCATCCATAGCTTGGTCAAAGAGAGAGGGTTCACCCTGGATGGTGCCCGACAAGAGATTAAACGTCGCCGCGATTTCCAGAAGCAAAAGAAAGACATGTTGAAGCGCCTGCGCAAGATTCGGTCCTTCCTCGCCGATCTTTAAGCTTTTTCCAATTGCGCCCTTAAGAGACTATTTGCTTTCTTTGGATCAGCCTTACCTTTCGATACCTTCATCACCTCTCCCATAAAGAGCCCTAGCAGCCCTTTCTTGCCGTTTTGATAGGCTTGTACCTTATCCGGATATTTAGCGATGGCTTGCTCGATCCATAGAGCCAGTTCATCGGCATCGTCTGATTGCAAGAGGTTTAGTTCTTCGGCGAGCGTATCTACTTGTTTATCAGGGTTTTCCAAAAGGGCAGGGAAGAGCTCCTGATAGGCTATTGAGTTGCTTATCTTCCCATCCTGAATGAGTGCTACGAATGATCGAAGCTGGGCTGTGGAAATTGGAAAATTAGCGATTGGCAACTGTTGTTCCTTACACCAAGGAATGACTTTGTTGATCATTAGATTGGCAAGTGCCTTACGAGACCTTTCCCCTTTCCCTGCGAGTTCCACATAGTAGCGAGCAATCGCGGGATCGGCAACAAGTATCCCCGTGTCATAAGCTGTTAGCCCATAGTCTTCTTGCAACTGCCGCTGGCGCTCCCAGGGTAGCATAGGTAGTGCCTGCTGCACCTTGGCAACGTAATCCTCCGATAATTGTACGGGAGGAATGTCAGGATCGGGGAAATAGCGATAATCGTGTGCATCTTCTTTGTTGCGCAATGGACTGGTAACGCCCGTGTCGGGGTCGAAATTCAAGGTTTGTTGCTCGACCGTTCCGCCATTTTCAACGATACCGATTTGACGCTTCACTTCATAGGCAATGGCCTTGCGGGCATAGCGCATTGAGTTGAGGTTCTTGATCTCACAACGGTTGCCCAAAGTGGTACTGCCCATGGGCCGAATGGAGACATTACAGTCGCAGCGCATACTACCTTCCTGCATGTTTCCGTCAGAAATACCCAGGTATTGTACCAGTTGTCGCATGCTGGTCATGAGTGCATCCACCTCTTGGGCACTTCGCAAATCTGGCTCAGTAACGATCTCTAAAAGTGGTACACCGGCCCGGTTGAGGTCGATGTAGCTAAACGGATCGTCGCTATCATGCATTGATTTCCCAGCATCCTCTTCCATGTGAATATGGTGGATGCGGATAGACTTGGTGGTATCCTCCACAGTAATGTCCAGGCTTCCGCCGATACAGATCGGTTGATTGTCTTGCGTAATCTGATAACCTTTCGGCAAGTCGGCGTAGAAGTAATTCTTGCGATCGAATGTATTCTCTAGATTAATCCGGCTTCCAAGCGCTAAACCTAAACGAGTGGCATACTCTACCTGCCGCGAATTCAAGCGGGGTAAGGTACCTGGATGGCCAAGGGAAATAGCGCTCACCTGCGTATTGGGCTCGCCGCCAAAGCGTGTATCATCGCTACAGAATGCCTTGCTGTTCGTGCTTAGCTGGACATGAACTTCCAGACCAATGACAGTCTCATAAGTGGAAACCTGCTTCATCTGATAAATTAAGGGATTACTGCCCTATAGCTTGGTCTTCAGCTTATGCCAACGATCAAGCCAACCGGCAAAACTCATAAACTCAAGCACTATAGCACTATAAAACTATAAAACCATAACACTTAAAACCATAACACTATAGCGCCATATCTCTTAATAGGTCAGGGCTGTGAGCACAAAAGTAAGCACCAGGAAAGAATTGAATAACACTACGTAGAAAAAGCTTAGTATGCAATATTTGATAAAGGTCTTCCAGCGCGACTGTCCATAGAAACGGCGCATCGCCAGGTAAGGATAAATGGAAACCCATAAAAAGCAGAGTGTCAGGATAATAGTAGACAGTGTACCTACATTATCGCGGGCACCAATTAGCAACATCACCGTAAAAATAAGGAAGGCAAAAGAGTGCGTGTGGAAAGAGAAAATCAGATGTTCCACGAAATATTGCTTTCGCCGGATAAAGAGCAACTTAAGAATGAATGCCAGGGCTGGCATCATTAAGAGGATCATCCAAATCATCTTTTCCAGCACGAAACTGGCGAAGTTGCCGCCTTCTCGAGTAAGTCGTACATATTGGCGGTAGTGTAGTGTTTGCCAGAAGTCTGTTACTTCATATCGTGCGAGGAGAGTGTCGAGTGGAAGTTGATCGAGATCGGTCTTCGCTACGCGAATCGGTTTGAATCGTTGGTTTTCTCCCGTGCCTCCGCTACCTAAATCAACCCCAAGATTAGTAGAATCACTGAATGAGCTATGCATACGCGTATACAGCGAATCCAGCAATTGGGCATCGGCTCCTTGCGGTGCATCAAGACGTAGCGAGTCAGCTTCCTGCTCCATTTTCTCCAGGAAGGTGGCATAGGCCTGATCGTGGATTTGTTCATTAGCCTCCTGGGTCAAGAGGTCGTGCATTGCCGCATTGCTGAAATAACCAATGACAAAGAACTGGACAACGGCAAGAATGAAGAATAGCCGGACGGGGGAGGCATAGCGTACCTGCCGACCATAGAAGTATTCTCTGGTAAGTTTGCCAGGGGTGAATAGCGCCCGCATCGTGCGCCACAACTTATTGTCAAGGTTCAGTACATCGGTGAAAAAATCGCGAATGAGCGTACCGATCCCTACTCGACCATCGGTATATTTCTGCCCGCAGTGGGAGCAGATCTTACCGTGGCGCGGTAAAGGATAATAACAATTGCGACAAAGCCGAGATTCACTCATACGCAGGCTGTGGGTTTGCGTTTAGGTAAAAAGCTTTGCGATGGATGACTAATATAATTTAAAGTCCGTTTTCCTCAATTTCGAGGATAGCGGCTACATGAGCATCGGCAATTTGTTGCCGAACCGCTGGTTTCATGAGCTCTAAGGCTTCTTGCTTATTGTTGTAGAAGCCATTTTCCGTCAGAACCGCTGGCATACGTGTTTTGCGCAAGACATAGAATTGGCTTTCCGGCCGCGACTTTAAGTGGCGATTATTGAAGCCCGTCTGTTCGATTAAGTGGCGTTGGAAAATACTGGCCAGCTTTTGCCCTTTTTTGCTGCCGTGGTAGAACCAGGTTTCAATTCCCTTTACGCTGGATGGCCCCCAATCACGGCTACTTCGGGCCGGTGCAGCGTTGGAGTGTATCGAAAGAAAGATCTTTTGTAGATCAGATGACTTTCGATTCGCCCGATCAACGCGCCCTTGAAGAAAGTTATCTGTATCTACCTCGGGTACCACATTGAAGAACTGGATGCCCTCCGCCTCCAATTGCGGAATCATCCGAGCGACGATATCGCGGTTAAATTCGTATTCGAAAAACTGAGTTTCACCATCGTCAAAAACCGGGCTTCGCTTGCCAGCTGTACGCTTTCCATGGCCATTATCAAGGCACCACAGGAAACGAGCTTGGCGACCCACAGGAGCAGGTGTCTCCGGCGCTGGATCAGGCGCTGGTGCTGGTTCAGGCTCCGGCTCCGGCGGCGGCGGTGGGGTAGAGGGTTCTTCTTCTGCAAAAATATCTTCATCAAAATCCTTGTCCGGCTCCCCCGGAATAATCACGACCTCCTCCATTTCATGAGCCACGATGATTACAGAGTCGGGTTGGATCTCTGAACCATCTTGCGGAGCGTTCGGCTCTGGTGGCGGAGCCGTAGGGCGGGTATTGGTCGTATTACTGGTGCCTGTAGTCTTCTTCTTAGAGCCACCAAAGAGAGAGGAAAACAAATTCTTGATGGCTTCAATTAACTTGCCGAACATAGGCTGGATTTTGGTCTTGGCCAAAGATAATTAATTACACAACACGTTTCACCGTGCATACGACAGGCTCTCAGCCTTTTTAGACAAGGGCATCATTGAATAGTAAGATGAATCGTATTGGAGGTGTTGAAAAGCTGTATGTCTATTGCTATAGCCCTTTCAACAAATCCTGTTGGCGCTGGCTGTGATTGAAGGCTTCGAAGAGTGTAAGCGACAAGCTACCTTCCAAATCCCCGTAAAATTGATCGTAGTCTTGTTTGCTACGTCGAATGACTTCCAGGGCTTCTTCCCGCCCATAGGTATGCGTAATTTCGCACTTTTCGGTATCGCCCGGCAATTGCTTATAAGTCAGGAAGTAGTGTTCGAGGCGCTGAATGATGTTCTCTGGTAAATCAGCGATGTCGTTCCATTGTGCGTATACTTCATCTTTGTCTAATACGGCAATGATTTTATCATCAGCTTCACCTCCGTCAATCATACGGAAACCACCAATTGGGACGGCATTCACGATGATGTTACCATGGGTGACCTCCCGCTCAGTCAGTACGCAGATATCAAGCGGATCATCATCGCCCACAATTCCCGTACGTCCCGTTTTTTCCATGCAGTACTCCGCTACGCGATCCTTACAATAGGTTTGCGGGACAAAGCCATACAAAGCGGGGACGATGTTTGAGAACTTTTGTGGCCGATCAATCTTGAGGTAACCTGATTGCTTATCCACTTCATACTTGACCGTATCGGAAGGGATCACTTCAATAAAAGAGGTGACTATATCAGGTGCCTGATCACCGATTGAGATACCGTGCCAGGGGTGAGAAGTATAGCGCAGCCCGATCATTTTCCAGATCTTATCAAAGGCTAGTTGACTCATTTTGGATTGTTTTGGGGTAATGGATACTTGCAGGCGCAAAGGTACAGCCTTCCGGCTTGGCGACCAACCACTTTTACACTTGTTCACGTATACATTAATAGAGAGGCTGTCTTTTCGGCGAGGAGCCAGTAAAAGACCGCTTCAAATAACATTATAAGGTAATACCGAAAACCTATGGAACCACTATTGCTTTTTCTCAATCGGCCAGACCTCACATCCGAATTACTGTCGGAAGTTTTTGAAATCCCGAGAAGGGATATTGGTGTGAAAGTGATCGATCGATTGCTGGCGGCACGTCGACAAGGTGTTTTTCGATCGAGAAAGGAGTTAACTAGTCGTGTTAAGGGCCTAGGCCCGCAGCGCTTGGCTGCCATGGACCAGGCCGTGGAACTCGGGCGATTGGATAGCATGATTCAACCCGAATCATTGCTGAGTGCCTTTTTCCAACAACCTATGCTGACGCCTGAATTCATTGACCAGGCGTTTGAGCAGACCGGCCGAGACATTGGTGATGTGACGGGAGCTGCGCTCTTACAAGCGGCAGCAGAGGGGCAATTGGCCACCAGAGATGATTTCTTGCAAGTCCCAGGAGTTGGCCCGAAGAAATTGTCAATCATGTTGAATTTGGCTGCTTCCGGCTTGCTGTTTCAGGCAGCTCCAGGACCAGGGAAAGAAGCACTCTTGTTTCTGAATGGCGTACCAGAGATAATCGCCGAATTAGCCCTTCCGAAATTTGAGATTCGATATCAGCCTTATGAGTATGATCCTGATAAAGAGGAGGCTGAGCAACGGAAAGCGGGCGAGGATTGTGTAAAGGAATTGAAAAAAGCCTTAACCGAAGCTGCCTTAAAGCAACTGGCAACCTCCTTGCCAAAGGACTTGGTTAAGAAGTTGTCGGAATTGAAACAGTTTTGGAATAAGTTGCGAAAGCAATTAAAGGATTGTTCTGCTGAAGAAAGCAAGCTCCGAAAACGGATTAAGGGGCGTTCGAATCAAACGAAGAAGCGCATTAAGAAAAAGCAGGATGAACTCGATGGCGTACGGCAGCAGATCAAGGAGCTCATCAGGCAGCAGAAAGAACAATTGGCTGATATCGGGAGTAGACCCCCGACCACTAAAGAGCAAAAAGAGCTAAAGGGAAGAGAGAAAGATATTGCGAAGTTGAGGAAGCGGGAAGCCAGTTTAGATAGCAACCTCAATAAATTAAAAGAAGCAGAGATCGATCTGATCATTCTTGCTTTGGAGAAGAAGTGTATTTACGAGTTGATCGGTTTGGTGAAAGAGATCCTAGATCTGTTTAAGCGCTATGTTCAAGCCTCTCAGGGCGTACTACCAGCACCAGGAAATGAGTTGGAAGAACAAATTAAGGGGGCTTTGCGCGGTAAGGAAAAGGAAGATCTATTGGAAGAGATTAAGCGGATCATCCTGCAGGCTTTCGGCAATCTGGCACGCCTGCTAAAGCAATGCAAGAAGCTCGCTAAATTGCGCAAGAGCGGTTCACTCAAGAAGAAAGTTGAATTGGTTGAAGATAAGCTTCAAAATGATCTGATCCGCGCGGCTGGCCGTACACGCATACGGTTTAATTACTGCTACTACTGGCGGGATATTACGGAGGTGATTAATGGCCGACGAGGAAAAGAACGCTGTGCTTTACGGTTTATTCGCATCCAACCAGTGGCCGAGATCACGGTTAACCCAAACGTGCGCTTATACATCCGGGCAAAGAAGACCGGCAAAAAGATCGATCAAAAACGACTTTCTGGTAAAAAATTCGATGCCCTTAGCCCCAAAGAACAACAAGACTATTGCTTGGCAGAACCTTACTCCGTGGAAGCACACGAGCGGGGGCATGTCTGCGATTTCTTTGCCAAACTCAAGAAGAATTGGGCTAAATTGGTGGTGGTTGAGCGCCTGCATGTCAAGTCTGTGCTGCCGATCAAAACAATTGCTACTTCACCGGCCGGGATCACGGTAGGGGAGCAATTTCACAAAAATCGATTAGACGCCAGTCTTGGCGGGTTCCTAGCGGCCTACCTACGGGAAGACAACAATATTTACCCACATGGTGCTTCGGAAACCGCTGCGATAGACTACCAGCGAAGCTTGTTGCAGTTGGATAAGAAAGGACAAATCAACGTGCCACTAGTCAACTTCAAGATCGGCAATGGTTACCTGACGTATATTCGCCAATTATTCCTGTACGAGCGGGCACGTAATAGTCAAATTGAAGCCTTCATCGCCGAGAATAACGGCCGCACTGTCATGAATGGAGTACAAATCCCAGATAATACGCCGGCTTGTCCACGAGCTATTCGACCAGAGAATACCAGGCAGTGCCTAGGCCGCGACGCAGGAGTGGCCGCAGATGATGCATTGATTCCACGCTTTCGAAGCACGAAGAATGCAATTAGCAAGCGGGTGATTGATTGCCCCTTTCGATTAAAATAATGAATCTTGCCGCACACGGAGTAGTTGGGTTTTCATAAACCTTCTTGACCGCGGTATGGATGCAGAAAGACGTTGTGCCTTCAAGAGTTTAGCGTCTTTCTTCGTTGCAGCTCCTCCTCGATCATCTCATCCACCGCCTGTAAGAGGCTCTGGGAACCACAGAATCGTTGCAATAACCACCAGCCGATTCCTGCGAGGATAAAGGAAAGCGGGATAAGCGCAACAGCTATCAACGCCAATACGCCCCAGTCAAGAAAAAAGAACAAGGTGAATAGTGCCGCATAGGCGGGCGTGCAGGCTAATAGGCGAATCAGTCGGGGCTGTAGCCAGGATTGCAGCTCTTTTTTTGCCTCCCACTGGCCACGCAAACGAATGAGATCCGCTGTAGAATAGGCTGCTGCGCCAAGGTCAAGAAGTTGGTGCAACTCTCTCCCGGCCAGCTGTTCTAGCCGACGTGTGATGCCGTCAATGTTATGAGTGGACATAATTACCTAACAACGGACATTAGCAAGTGTTTTAGGCTTTTCATTCCCGAAACCAGTACCGCTCCAGCGTTCCATTGCTATGTCGATAGATGAAGCCCTGGTCTTTAAAGTTCACGCTAAAGCCGATCCGATTCGCATCGTACACGACGATTTCATCAGGAGTCATTTGGATGGTATATAGTAAGTGCAAACGGCCGCTGATTCGCCGGCGAAAGATCTGAATTCGATCACCCTGGACTTCCCTACGGATGAGGTAATTGTTCGACAAACTGATCTCATCTTTGCTTAATACGAAAGTATCACACACTCGCCTTTTAGGATATCGAAGCCGGTGAAAGCGCCCTGGTTCCACCTCTTCAATAGCGTGATAGTTACCGAGCCACCTCCGAAACTTGACGCCTTTCTCGATGAATTCGAGAACAGGGCGTTGCCTATTGTTTCGGATGCCACAGGTAACTTCGTTTTCATTGATCGTATAAGCCGTCTGGAAACTGTTGGATCGGCCATTGGGCCGAATGATTTTGGTTTGAAAATGGTCGGGAGTCAGGTCAAGCTCACGGACCAACCGATGATGAGAACTATGATAAGTTAACTTCGCATAGTCACCGTTTTGGGTGTAATCGATCCCTAACAACCAATCAATCCGTAGCGAGAGATTGTCGTTGAGGTCGAAGAACAAGCCGTTTCCTAAGTCAAAACCGATCGGGTGATAATCGACGTCCTCGCTTGAAGTATCCCCATCGCTATCCTCTACGCATTCTTGCTGACGAATGATATCGTAACGCCAGTTAAAAAGCTCGAAAGATGCGCTTAGTTCCAGCGGGGAAGGTTCCTGCCTGGGGAGTTCTTGCAGGGTTTGTGCGTCATAGATTGGCGTGTAGCAACTGCTAAATACGAGCACAGCGAGCAAAAACAGACTAGGTAGTAGTAGTTTCATTGGTCAGGAGGTTGCGTTCTTAAAAGAGCCAAGAATAGGAAGTTCGACCTTAGCGCGAGCTGCCTCGTTCTTCTTCAAGATCATCGAAGCCACTCTCATCTCGATGACGATATAGAAGGGCTTCGCCATTCGTTGCCCGGATGTGCAGGCCATTATCCTCAAAGTTGATGGTGAAGCCTGTGCGGTTGGGCTTAAAAACTACGATGCGATCCTCACTGAAATACATTGTATAAAGCAGTGTATTGCCCCGGGAATGGATCCGCGAAATATTGATTTCATCGCCTGCTTCTGTTCGTTGTAGCAGGAAACGATTTCTGAGGTATAGTTCGCGCTCATATTGTTCATATATGTCGATAACTTTCTCACTGCCCTCGGTGTGAAGGCGGTATTCGTACTGGCCTGGTTCGCCTGCTGTAAGGCTATGGTAACGTTTGCTGCGCGTCGGAAACTCGATGGCATCTTCAGCGAAACGAAGGATAGAACGTACTGTATTGCGTTTCTGCAAAATGACACCCTTTTCTGAGATTTCATAGGAAGAACAGCGCTCCCGCTCCTTGCCGGATGCTAGTTGCCGGGTAATGCAATGGGCATCGGTTGTCAGCTGATAGTTTTCGATAATTGCCGGGCCCGATCGTCGACTGACAATCCGATCAATCGTGGCGCCGGTGCTATAGTCGATGCCGAGCAATTGATCGATCCGAAACGATAAGTTGTCGTTCATGTCGATGAACAGGCCATTGCCCAGGTTAAAACCAATGGGATGATAATCTCTATCCGAGGTGTAGAAATTGCCCTCAGCATCACTATAACTGTCCTCTTGCCGGATGATATCATAGCGCCAATCGAAGAGTTCGAAGGAGGGCGTGAGTTGAATGGGGCCTGCTTCGGCGAAGGACAGACCTTGCAGTTCTTGTACATCGAAGCGCGGACTGCAAGAGAATAATAGCAACAAAAAGACGATAGAGGGTAGAGCGATTTTCATGGACCTGGTGTTTGATGCGGTCCTTAAAAATAGCAAATCATGGGAAGGAACAGATGATGTGAGTCGTGCTTTAAGCTGAGTTTAACGCCTGGTGGTTTCTTAACATTTCAAGTGTTAAGGTGCTAAACCCCCATCAACTCCCGCGCATTCTCCAATGCCGAATCGCTGGGCGGACTCTGGCTCAACATAGTGGCAATAGCGCGGATGCGTTGATCCTGATCGAGGACCCGCAAACGGGTAGCCGTACGGTCGTCGTCGGTTTCTTTTTTGTAGACGAAGAGGTGTTCATCTGCTTGAGCGGCAATTTGCGGAGAGTGGGTGATAACGACCACTTGGTGATGACCACTCAGCTCGCGGAGGATTCGGCCCATTTTGAGGGCCACATCGCCGGAAACGCCGCTGTCAATCTCGTCGAAAATGAGGGTAGGAAGGGCCATCGCGCTGGCTACGAGCGATTTGGTTACTAATGTCAGGCGCGATAATTCGCCGCCAGAGGCAACGTTCTTTATGGGTTTGGGCGAGCTGCCTTTATTCGCACTAAAGAGGAACTGGATTTCGTCGATGCCGGTGGCCGTAAGCGCGCCCATTTCCTGGAAATCCACCTGGAGGCGTGCGGCCGGCATGGCCAGGTCGGCGAGCTGCTTGGCTACGCGATCAGCAAAACCAGGAGCTACCCGGATCCGATGTTTCCGCAACACGAGCGCTCGTTCCCACAGTTCAGCGCGAATGGCTTCCACTTCACGCTCTAGTTGCTCAATCTCCTGATCCATGTTTTGGAAGCTGCTGAGCTGCTGCTCCAGGTTTGCCTGAAGAGTGAGTAGTTCTTCCACACTACCCACCTGATGTTTATTCTGCAGGCGGTAAATCAAATCTATACGCTGTTGCAGGATCTCAATACGTTCCGGGTCATATTCTGTTTGCTCAGCGTGTCGTTCTAGTTCGTTCCCAACATCTTCCAGTTCGACGATCACACCTTGCAAGCGATCATAAAGTGCTTTTACCTGTGGGTCCACGGCACTTGACCCGGCAAGTGATTGACTCAAAACCTGCAATTGACCGACGATCGAAGGATCATTCTCCGCTAAAAATTGGAATGCTTCGGAGGTGATTCGCTTAGTGTCTTCTGCATTGTTTAATGCCTGCAATTCAGTTTCTATGCCGGCCTGCTCGCCAGCTTGCAGTTCGGCTTCTTGAAACTCCGTCAGTTGGAATTGTAGAAACTCCATTTCCTTGGCCGCGCCGGCATTTTGCGTTTGTAACCGCTGTAAACGCTGGCGCTTTTGCGTGTACTTCTTGTAATCACGTTGGTACTTTGCCAGGCGTTTTTTGTTATCGGCTAAGGCATCCAATAGACGGAGTTGAAATCCCATCTGATGGATGTCCAAGGTGTCAAACTGCTGGTGAAGGTCTACCAATGCAGCGCTTAAAGCTTGCAAAATGCTAAGATTGGCTGGTGTGTCGTTGACAAAAGCACGGGACTTGCCGCTTGGCGTGATTTCCCGCCTGATGATGAGTTCATCCTCATAATCAAGGTCGTGCTCTTCGAAATAATTCTGCAGTTGATAGCTAGCAATTGCGAAGCGGCCTTCAATAACACATTTGCGGCTATTGTCGAATAGCGCTTTAGTATCGGCACGATCACCCATGATCAGGCCGAGAGCACCCAATAGAATACTTTTACCGGCGCCAGTTTCGCCGGTAATAATGGTCAGCCCCCCAGGAAACTCGATGTCCAGGGCATCAATGAGGGCATAGTTCTGGATGTGCAGGCTCTTTATCATGCGAGTGCCTTGTTTCAGACCGGACAAAAGTACACTATTTGTCAGATTTGTTGGATAAAGTAGGTGAAACAAATGAAATGTTCATACGCGCTTTTTGCGGAGGTATGCGTACTTTTACGCTGGATAAAAGACAAACCCAATGAACCTCATCCCTACCAAAGCGCTACGCCCTATTTTAATCGCGTTACTTTTTTTGATCGTCGCTTGTCAGCCGGAGCAACACCCCCGTGGTTGGCAGCCGCTGGATTTGTTGCCGCATGGCGCTCCGACAACCATCTTAGCTCCACCCGAAGCGGAGGTCAAAAAGGGGCAAATGGCTTCTGCCTTAGTGAATGACCTTTCGGTGATTGGCGAAAAAGATTATAGTGTCCAGATCTTCTATGGAACGGCCTACACCAATGATATTGCCCGCCTAAAAAATGATCATCTGGAAAATGTAAAACGGAGCCGCTACTTCCACAGCGTAGTTAAAGAGGATGCTGCTGGTTTTATCTACCGGGCAATGATCGATAGTTTGCCGAGCTATGGCTTCCGCTTGGTAAAATTGCAGGGCGATACCGAGTTCAATTTTCAGAATGGTATGAACCGCATTTTTACATTGGAGGATGTGGAAATGATGTATGAAGCAGTAAAATAACAGTCAGAGAGCTTGTCACAACGAAAAAGCCCCGGCGAACTCGCCGGGGCTTTTTTGCTTTTTAAGCTTCGTTTTTAAGGGGTTGAAAATTAAATAAGAGCAATACAAGCAAGAGGATTCCTAGGATAAGCATGGGATGAAAGTTTAGTTTTCAAAATGGCAGTGATTGACAGTTGCCTGTTCATGTAAATTGGGGGTCAATCCTTTCTTACTAACGTCAATTTAGCTAAAATTAGCATGTGTGTCAAGAAATTAGCCCCTCCACAACTGTTATTCATCTCTTAATGTCGGCAGCAGACTAAAAGTTACCTCCAAATACGAAAAAACGCTGCTATCGGTTCCGATAACAGCGTTTACTACTTATTTGTCAGGGTGCTCTCACAAATTAGAAGCACCAGGATTTGCATCATTATATCGCTCAGTAACGGCCTGCCAGTTGATCACATTGAAGAAAGCCTCAATGTAGTCAGGACGGCGATTCTGGTAGTTCAGGTAATAAGCATGTTCCCAAACATCCAGCCCGAGAATAGGCGTGCCTTGTTGATCGGCCACGTCCATTAGCGGGTTATCTTGATTAGGCGTAGAAGTAACAAACAACTTGTCGTTGCCATCTACACACAACCAGGCCCAACCGGAGCCGAAGCGCGTAGCTGCTGCTTTTGCGAAGGCATCTTTGAAGGCTTCAAAACCACCGAAATCGCGCTCGATTGCTTTGTGGATGTTCATTCGTTCGCTGGGCTGGCCACCACCTTCTGGCGACATGACGCTCCAGAATAAAGAATGGTTGTAAAAGCCTCCGCCGTTATTGCGAACGCCTGCAGAATGCTTGGATACACCTGCTAAGATCTCTTCAATACGCATATTCTCGAGCTCAGTCCCGGCAATGGCCGCATTGAGCTTATTCGTATAACCATTGTGGTGTTTAGTGTGGTGGATTTCCATGGTACGCGCATCAATATGCGGTTCCAGGGCATCATAGGCATAAGGTAGATTAGGTAGTTGGAAAGCCATAATGAGTATTTCCTAGGTTTGATGAAATGAATGTTCTACGATGGACGGACGAAACTAAGTACCGTCTTTCACAATACCAACATCCGCTCTGTTTTTTTGTTTATACTGATGTTAAAGTGATTTAACTTCATGGCTACTAGGCGGCAGGAATCCCAACCATCATTAAGTGCAGCATATACTGATCGATTCGGTTTGGGATTTCCTCAAACCACTTCGCGCCATCTATAACAACGGTGTTGAAATGCGGTTTTGAACACTGCTGTGGAAGGATGGAAAACTAAATGGAGCCAGCAGCCGTTTCAAAAGTGTGTTTTTGCCGGGAGGAATACGATATGAGTAACTTTTTTTGCCTAAATTACTTGATCCAGAATATGTTCACCCGGAAAGAAAAGTTCCCTGAATTCTGAGCTATGCATAGAAAACTCGTACGCTTCTCTTTGTTGACTTTCCTTTTGTTGGCCCTTGTGTCTACTACTTATGCCACCCACAACCGAGCTGGGGAAATCATCGTCGAACTATTGCCAGACGAAGAGGGCAATTGCGCCGGCAGCCTAACGGTCAAAGCCACCATCATCACCTACACACGAACATCTAGCATAGATGCCGACCGAGACTCACTGACCCTTTGTTGGGGAGATGGCACCTGTGAGCGTGTAGTGCGGATGAACGGTGGAGGTAACCCGCCTCAAGGGGAACCACTGGAAAACGATATTAAGTTCAATTTCTACATGTCAACCCATACCTACGATGGCTTCGGGCAATATACCGTCAGTATGGAAGACCCCAACCGGAATGCCGGTATCTTGAATGTGAACTTTCCCAACTCGGTGAGTGTACCCTTCTACCTGGAGACTGTATACACCTTAGTCAATCCGCAATTTCAAGGCTGTAATAATTCACCTGTTCTGCAGGTCCCTCCCATAGATTTTGCCTGTATGGGGGAGGTCTTTACGCATAATCCAGGGGCTGATGATCAAGATGGCGATAGCCTGTCCTATGAGCTGACGGTACCGCTACAAGGGCCGGATGACCCGGTGCCGGCCTATGAGTTTCCGCCTAATATAACCATCGATCCAGTGACCGGCGACCTGGTTTGGGATACGCCGACGGAAGTTGGCGCCTGGAACATTGCCATTTGGATTATATCCTATCGCAATGGAGAACCCTTCGACACTTTGATTCGCGACATGCAGATTATCGTCGAAGATTGTATCAATGATCCACCAGTTGTATTCACTGAAGTGGAAGAATTATGCGTTGTAGCCGGGGAGTTGATTGATTTTGAAGTAATCGCTACTGCACCGATAACCGATGTCGATCAAGAGGTTCGACTACTTGCTTATGGTGCCCCTTTTAATTTCGAAGATAGCCCTGCTGAGTTCTTGCCAGATAGTGATGCCTATGAACCAGACCCCCTGATCAAAAACTTCCGATGGCAAACAACCTGTGATCATATTAGCGGGCAACCCTATAATGTGGTTTTCCGGGCTGTCGATAATTTCCTGGGCGATACCACTGGCCTGGCCACACTAAAGACCATTCGTATTAAGGTCGTTGGGCCGCCTCCAGAAGATGTTCAGGCTTCAGCGCTGGGTGAACAAGTTACGGTGAGCTGGGAATTGCCCTATGTCTGTGAGGATGCCAGCGATGACTATTTCCGGGGCTTTACTGTTTGGCGTCGAATAAATTCTGATCAAACACCAGTTGATACCTGCGTAACGGGTTTAGCGGGAAGAGGGTATACCAAGCTAACCGATTTTCCCGTCCTGGACATGGACGGCGGCCGCTACATTTATGTTGATAATAATGTAGAACGAGGCCGCACCTATTGCTATCGTATTCTGGCAGAATTTGCACGACGAACGGCTTCCGAGCAATTCTTCTACAATCGGGTAGAAAGCCTGCCTTCCGAAGAAGTGTGCGTACAGTTAGGGCGTGATGTACCTTTACTCACCAATGTAGATGTACTAACGACCGACCAGGCTTCCGGCTCCATCGAAGTTTGTTGGTCAAAGCCTGTCGAAGGAGATTTGGATACGATCAATAACCCAGGGCCCTATGTATATGAACTGCTAAGAGCTGTCGGCCACACCGAAGCCCCTTCTGCTTTCACGGTTATTGCAACCTTTACTAGTGAAAGCTTCGCGATGGCTAATGATACCTGTTTTACGGATACAGGACTGAATACCGTTGATCAACCGTATTCCTACTTCTTGAATTTTTACGTAGATAGTCCAAGCCGATTGTTAGGTGCTAGCAATGTGGCGGGCTCTATCTACCTGCAAACAACGCCAACCGACCGGACTAACATTCTGACCTGGGATGAATTTGTCCCATGGGAGAACTACAGTTATGTGATTTTCCGAGAAAATACCGGTGGTACCTTTGATTCCATCGCTACGGTAATTGATCCAATCTACCGGGATACGGGCCTCAATAATGGACAAGAGTACTGTTATTTTGTTCGAGCGGAGGGCACCTACAATGTAGTGGGCATAAAGGACCCCTTGTTTAATCGGTCGCAACAGCGATGCGATACGCCGATTGATAATGTACCACCCTGCCCGCCAGAGTTGGCTGTTAGCAATCTATGTGATGACGGAGCCGTGGCTTGTGAGCAAGGGGAAGAGCTATTCAATACCTTGGAGTGGGTCAGCCCGGTCGATTTATGCGATCTGGGGGAAGATACCGATGGATTTCGGATCTATTATGCGCCATTCCAGGATGCCGAGTTTGAATTAGTGGCTACCATTGATGATGAAGGGTTGACCACCTTTGAGCATCAACCGCCGGTCGGTATTGCAGGTTGCTATGCCCTTACAGCGGTTGATACGGCCTTCAATGAAAGCGCGTTTAGCAATATCGTTTGCGTAGATAACTGCCCATTCTTTGAACTCCCAAATGCATTCACACCTAATAATGACGGGCAAAATGACCTGTTTGTACCTCGGATTTTCTGCTTCATAGAACGCGTAGAATTCCAGGTATTCAACCGTTGGGGAGGCTTGGTTTTTGAAACTTCTGAGCCTGCGCTGAATTGGGATGGAACCAACCTCAAAGGAGAAGAATTGGCCGAAGGAACTTACTTCTATCGCTGTCGAGTGTTTGAGCGAAGGGTGGAAGGAATTATTCCTTCAGCGGAACTGTTTAGTGGCTATATCGAACTAATCAGAGGTGCTCCTTAGTAGGGGAAAGATAGCTCGCTCAAATTAGCTGACAGGATTTTTCAGCAACCAGCAACCAGTATATGTTTACGGGAATTATTGAGTCATTAGGTCGCGTAGAAGAAATACAGAAGGAGGGAAGCAACATTCACTTCACTGTTTCTAGTGCGATCAGCGATGAGTTGAAGATCGATCAAAGCTTGGCACATGACGGAGTTTGCCTGACGGTGGTAGCATTGTCTCCGGGCCAACATGTCGTAACGGCTATTGCAGAAACGCTGCAACGCTCTAGCCTGGAAGGGTGGGAGGCAGGTAGTTTAGTCAATTTAGAGCGTGCCATGCTGCCAGATAGCCGCTTGGATGGTCATATGGTACAAGGGCATGTGGATCAAACTGGCGAATGCGTTTCGGTTACAGAAATGGATGGCAGTTGGTATTTTAAATTTCGCTACTCGCCTTCTCCTGATCATGTGCTGGTCGACAAAGGTTCAGTTTGCATTAATGGAGTGAGTTTGACCGTAGTGGAGCCGACCGCTGATTCTTTTTCCGTGGCAATTATCCCCTATACCTTTGAACACACTAATTTCAAGCAGATCAAAGCTGGTAGTGCTGTTAATTTAGAATTTGATATTATTGGCAAGTATATTGCGCGGCATATGGCGCTTTATCAAAATTCTATAGCCCACCTTTAATTCTTGACCATTGCGTATAGTTATTGCTTGCGATTCCTTCAAGGATGCGCTGGATGCTCCAGCCGTCTGTGAAGCGATCGCCGACGGTTTAAAGGCAGCTCTCCCATCAGCAGATCTGCACATTTTCCCATTAGCAGATGGGGGAGAGGGTACTGCTGAAATTCTGGCCTTACATAAGGCAGGGCAAATGGTTAGGGTTGATGCCACGGACCCCTTGGGGAGACCTGTTGTAGCTACCTATGGCTGGAGTCCAAGCTCTTCTAGTGCTTACGTGGAAATGGCTGCCGCTTCGGGTTTGCCTCTCTTGTCGGAACAAGAGCGCGATCCGTTACTTACCTCTACCTATGGAACAGGACAAGTCATTGCCGCTGCACTTGATGCAGGAGCAGAACATATCTTCCTTTGCCTGGGAGGCAGTGCTACCAACGACGGTGGCCTCGGCATGGCCAGAGCATTAGGTTTTCGTCTGTTGGACGAAACAGGGCACGAATTAGCTGGGACCGGCGCTGATTTGGGCCAACTCCATCAAATTGATGTTTCCGGAGCGCATCCGCGATTAAGAACAGTCCGGTTTACTGCCTTGTGCGATGTCGATAATCCATTGTTGGGCCCTGCTGGTGCGACTTATATGTACGGGCCGCAAAAAGGCGCAGACTCCCCTCGTCTAAAGCAATTGGAAGCCGGAATGCAAAACTTCAGTGAGGTTTTAGCCGCTACATTTGGACGTTCGCTCGCTCAGGAGGCAGGCGCAGGGGCAGCTGGAGGCCTTGGTGCGGGTGCCATGGCTTTCCTACAAGCAAGCCTGGAGGGTGGTGCTCAAACAGTTTTATCAGAAGCCGGTTTTGATGAAGTCGTTAGAGGGGCTAGCTGGGTAATTACCGGAGAAGGGAAATTGGATGCACAAACAGCACACGGGAAACTGATTGATGCTGTGTGTAGTCATGCAGGGGCGTTGCGGGTGCCAGTTGTGGCACTATGTGGTAAATTGGAGGCAACTCCGGAGGCTATTCATCAACTAGGACTGCGAGCTGCATTTTCGATCAGTCCAGGCCCGGGCTCCCTGCAAGATGCACTACAGCAAACAGAGGGGCTTTTACAGCAAACAGCGTATAACTTGGGCCGACTACTAAGCTGATCTACTTTACGTCAAACCCTGAGCGGTACAGTGTCTTTTATTAAATTCGCCAAAAAAGAATAATCCATGCGGAATCTGCATCTACTAGGGCTTATACTTTTAAGTATTGTTTTTACCAACTGCCGCCAAAATCAAGATCCTCCAGTTGAATTTGTTGAAAACAAGCAAATGCTACCGCCAAATGAACGTTGGGGCGACTTGTTTGAGGCGGTTCAGTTAGCTGGCGTTTTTCCTGATGGTAAGACCTTTGTGGATTGCATCCCCAAATACCCCACCGACCAAATATTAGCAAGTTATTCCACGGTGAAAGATGAGCCGGAATTTCACCTCCGTGCTTTTGTTCTGGAAAACTTCGAACTCCCACCGGATTACGCTTCAGATTTTGAAACGGATCCAAATCGATCCATTAGTGAACATATCAAAGCACTTTGGCCAGTACTTACCCGCCAGCCAGATGCAGAGACTAACGGCAGCCTGGTTGGTTTAAAGGAATCTTATGTAGTTCCCGGTGGACGGTTTCGTGAGGTCTATTATTGGGATAGTTTCTTTACGATGCTAGGCTTACAGGTGGATGGCGAAACGGACCTCATCTACAATATGACCCGCAATTTTGCACATTTGATCGATACGGTCGGGTTTATTCCGAATGGCAATCGTACCTATTACCTAACGCGTTCTCAGCCGCCATTTTTTGCGGCCATGGTAGCTCTTTTGGCAGAGGCAAGGACCGATAGCGCCATCTATACTGAGTTCCTTCCGGCATTAGAAGGTGAATATGACTTTTGGATGAATGGTAGTACAGAACTCAGTGCTGAAAACCGAACAGTTCAACACGTGGTGCGCCTCAAGGATGGCCAGCTGTTGAATCGCTACTTTGACCGGGGCGATTACCCTCGTGCAGAAAGCTTCCGGGAAGATATTGAAACAGCTAAGGAGACAGATCGCCCGACTGCCGATGTTTATCGGCATCTCCGTTCGGGCGCAGAATCGGGCTGGGATTATAGTACACGCTGGTTTGCTGATGTTCAAAACCTTTCCACTATCCATACAACAGACATCATTCCGGTTGATTTAAATGCGCTGCTGTACAACTTGGAAAAAACGTTGGCTACGGCCTATCGCTTGAGTGATGACGAGGAGAATGCCACTATTTTTGACCAGCGGGCCAGCCAACGGGCAGAAGCGATTCAATCCTATTGCTGGGACGCTGCATCCGGCTTCTTTCGAGACTATGATTTTGTAGCAGATGAGCTTACCCCTGTTCCTAGTTTGGCAGCCACCTATCCTTTGTATTTTGGAATAGCTACGCAAGAACAGGCGGAAGCGGTAGCCGCTAGCCTAGAACAAGACTTTTTGGAAGCAGGTGGATTATTGTCGACCCTTAATCATAGTGGTCAGCAATGGGATGCGCCAAATGGCTGGGCACCTTTGCAGTGGATGGCCTATCAAGGGCTTAAGAACTATGGCCTCGATGAACTGGCCAATACGATTCGCGATCGTTGGATTGAGGTAAATATTCGGGTCTATGAGAACACCGGCAAAATGGTGGAGAAATACAATGTAGTAGATATGAGCCTCGAAGCCGGCGGTGGCGAATACCCTGTGCAAGATGGCTTTGGGTGGAGCAATGGTGTCCTTCAGCGGTTCTTACAGGATCAACAAAACGACTAAACGGCTCTACTTGTCATAACACTTAGCACCGAACGCACTATCCTTTTTCCAGTATACTCAACCCATATCAAACTAACCGTAAGACACTCCACACTGCATGTTCCAACTGAAAACAGAAGCCTTTGGTGCTTTCGAAAAATATACGATTCAACACCCTCTGTATGCCCAGTCTATCGCATTTGCGCCTGGAAGAGGAGGCTGCCTATTGGATTTGATACTTGAAGGCGAATCGATTCTCGATGGATGCCAAACACCACAAGAATTAGATGTTAACCGCTGGGGAAAAAGTGTTGCGCTATACCCGTTCCCGAATCGACTTAAGGATGGTCAATATCAGTGGGAAGGGCAGGCGTATCAATTCCCGATTAATGATGGCGGTACCGGAAATGCTTTGCACGGATTTGGAACGGCTCGTCCGCTTGAGGTGATCCATCTGCAATTAGAAGAGAAACAGGCTGTCGTAACCATGCAGGGGAAATATGATGGCGAGCTTCCCGCTTATCCTTTTCCACTAGAATTTGAACTATCCTATGAGCTGCATTCCCATGGTTTCTTTGGCTTGGAAATGACCCTGCGAAATGTTGGCGATCAGCCTATTCCGGCAGGAATGGGATGGCACCCTTATTTTCGGCTGGGAAAAGGCATTGAGGCACTTAAACTTCAGTTGCCGGATGTGGAAATGATCGGCGTTGATCCGCGAATGATCCCCACCGGCAAACGCTACGATTACGATGAGTTTGATCGCCTAAAAGCGATAGGAAGTACTGTTCTGGATAATTGCTTTGCCCTTTCTCAGGAAGCGGTAGAGGCGGGTGTGCACTTGCGGAATGACCGTTTGCAGCTTCGGTATTGGCAAGAAACAGGACCTGGTAAATTCAACTACCTTCAAGTATTTACACCACCGATGCGCGAATCGATTGCCATCGAACCCATGACTTGCAATGTCGACGCCTTTAACAATGGCGAGGGGCTGGCACGATTGCTTCCCGGTGAGGAGCTTAGGGCTAAAGCGGGCTTGCTCTTGTCGCTAATTAGCGATAACCACTAGCGCTCCCGCAATTTAACTAGGAATAGCTCAGTAGCGACCTGGAATTGATTCATCCTCATATCTTCCAGGGTGAGTTTTTTCCATTGATCCGTTGGTTCAACCCGTTGGTAATCGCTAGGAACTCCCAGTAAAATAGGCATGCTGAAACCTTCTACATCAGCATCCCAGCGGTATTGGACTTCCAGATTGTTCCCCTTTTCCTGTAGTCGATATTCCAGTGTAGGTACAGTCGGGTAGCGAAAATATTGATCGAAGAAGGTCGACCAATCGCGCCCCGTCTTCTCCGAAACGTAGCTGAAGAAATCTTCACTAACCACATTTGAAAGGGCATTTTCCTGGTAAAACCCTTTGAATACTTCCCACCAAAGGTCATGGTCGCCAATTGCATGGCGGAGAGTATGCAATATCCATGCTCCTTTGTGGTAGTGGTCACTGCCTTGCCAATCTTCCCAATTGACACCTGATGGGCCAATTATCGGTTCCTGATTAACGAGGTATAAGCGCTGGCTAGCTAAATAACGAACGGCATCTTCATACCCCATTTGATGCTCTACATATACGGCTTCCAAGTAGGTGGTGAAGGACTCATGAATCCACATTTCTGCCAGGTCATTGCAGCTGATACTATTACCGAAATATTCATGCCCGGTTTCGTGAACAATGATGTAATCCCAATTCATATCTCGAGGGATCATGCCTCCTAGATAGCCTCGCATGTAGCGGTTACCATAGGCAATAGCACTTTGATGTTCCATGCCCAGATAGGGCGTTTCCACCATACAGAAACCATCCTCCCAAAAGGGATACTTTCCTAAGTAGTATTCGTAGGCCTCCAGTACGCCGTGCGTCTGCTGGAAGTGATCGCGGGCCCGATCTTCATTATAGTCGAGTACATAGTAATCTAGCGCCAGGGTATCACCGTCTTTTGCATAATATTCTTCCTGCCAATGGGCGTAGTGGCCGATGTTTAGAGAAATATTGTAGTTGTTGATCGGGTAGGAGACAAACCAATCGTAGCGGATATATCGCCCCTCTTCTTGCGTAGCACGCAGGTTGCCATTGGCTACGGCGATCAACGGACTCGGGACGGCAATACTAATTAGTACGCTGTCGGGCTCGTCAGAGAGGTGGTCTTTGTTTGGCCACCACAGACTCGCACCATCGCCCTCACAAGCCACTCCGATCCAATCTCTATTCTGCCGGTCGGTGGCCCAGACGAAGCCTCCATCCCAAGGTGGATTGCTTGCTGTAGTGGGGTTGCCTTCGTAATGGATTCGAATGCTGCTTTGTTCGCCTTTCGCCAAAGGCTCTTGGAGATGGACAAAAACGGCCTCGCCTTCCCGATCAAAGCGCAACTGCCGATCTTGGTATTCGATCCTGCTTAGTTGCATGTTTTCATACAGATCGATCTGAAGAGTGGTCAATTCATCGACCACAGTAAACGCCATGTCTACATAGCCACCGATGTGGCGGCGATTTGGGTCAAGCGTCAAGTATAGTTTGTAATAAGTTACATCGTAATTGGTTCTTTCCGGTCGGAGGCTACCTCTTAGACTATCGGCACGCGTGAAGGAATAACTATCGTAGAAATCAGGTTGAGCGGAAAGCGAGATAGTACCTAACAGGAAGAATAGGCTGAGAAGGCGATAAGCGTTCATTACAATGGAATTGAGAAAGTATACGAACATCTAAATAACGTAAATTTGGAAAGTATCGTTTGCCGGCACGAACTTACAATATCATCTTCATCTCATGCTGATGGAATATGGGTTGGAACCCTTGTTTTTCCAAAAAATGAAGTAAAGCTTCCGCTCGACTATCAATATTTATCCAGCGGGCTAGGTCTGTTTCTTGGCTAAGAGCAGCAAAAAGTGCTTCGCCCCACACTTTCCAGTTGTGATCCTTAACACCGGCCTGAATGATGCTCTTATTGGCATCTTTAAAAATGCAATAGGCGAGCAGCGTATTATTGGAACGTAACTCAAAAAAGCGATGCGCTGAGAGGGCAATCTCTGTGCCCATTCGATTCTGATCCCAGGAGAAGTCAAACGCTCGGATTGATTCATAAGCCTCCCAATCAGGTGCGGACCGTTCGATCCAGTTGAAGTCAGCAGCTAGTGGAGTAGGGGAGATGGTTGCCTGGAGACAGTGAAGGTCTCGTACAATTTCCAAGCCCACATTTTGGTAGGCCCGAATGGCATATTTGTTGGCCTGGATGACCTCCAACGTACACTGTTCGATACCCAAGGAACGATAATGCGGCAGTAAAAAATCATAGAGTTGTTGGACGAGCCGTTGCCGGCGGTAGGCCGGCAATACACCCGTGCCTGCATTGTATGCAGTTAAACGCCCCTCCCATTGATCAATGCCGCTGAGAATAAAGGCAACCAGTTGCCCTTTGAAAAAAACACCGGCGGAATCTTCTAAACGAACGCGCCCCCGCTTCATGCGGGCTAGCTTAGTCTCCGGTATGTATTCAACAGGTACAAAGTAACCGGCAAAAGCAGCATTGAAGGTTTCGGTTAGTTCCGCTATTGGAACAGCCGTGAGGTGTTTGATTTCAATTGACATGAGGATTGAGATTAATCAGTGGGTAGATCTTTGCTGATTCCTAGTTGATGATCTAGCACATTCTTAAACAATTTAGCGGGGTTTACCTTTCTTTGTGGATTAAACTTAAAATTGCACGCTATGTATAACGGCCTTCTACACGCTCACTCCGGCCTTCGGTGGCTGGTTCTTCTTTTCCTCCTTCTCGCCATTGGAACAGCTTGGAGTGGCTGGTCGAAGAAAAACGACTATCCCGCAAACAAGTTTCCACTTTTGGGCTTAATTTTTACTCACTTGCAATTAGTACTAGGCTTGGCGCTTTACTTCATGAGCACCAAGGTACAATTTGCTGGTGGAGTGATGAAGGATACCATGTTGCGCTTCTACACCGTGGAACACTTGGTAGGTATGCTAATCGCAATTGCTCTAATCACCATTGGTTATAGCAGAGCGAAAAAGCTTGCTCCTGCAGCCGAAGGGCATCGGAAGATCCTGATTAACTATGGTATTGGATTGCTGATCATGCTGCTAAGTATTCCTTGGCCATTCCGTGGGCTTGGTGCCGCCTGGTTCTAGTCCGCGATATGCTCGTGCTTCGTCACATGACCGACTGCCGGTAAAGGGGAAATTGATTATCATTAAGACTTCAATCTCTCTGTAACCTAAAGCGCTCTAGTGATGAAGCACCTATACCTTTTCTTATCGCTACTAATTGTAACTCTTCAACTACGCAGCCAAGGGCTTAATCGAACAGTAGCCCACTATTTGGCTAATGTCGGGACTGGAATCGTTTCAGGCCCAGGAGATGAGTGGCTGGTAACCGGCTTAACGGCCACCTTCGGTGGCGAAGCTTTCCTAAGTACAATTACATCTTCTGATAACGCCTGGAATGAGGTCTTTTTGCTGGAGGAAAATATCGCCAGCGGAGAAATTATTAACCTCAGCAACGTTGTCTATGATCCTCAGTCTGGACAGTATTTTGTTATTGTAGCTCCTGCTGGATGTGATTATGGCGTGCCTGATCATCTGCTCGCAATAAATACCGGTATTACCCCCTATGCATTTTCTTATCCATTACCCGATGATTTCGACCTGTTTGTTGCTAATTACCAGCTTGCGCTGACACCCAATGGCGAAATCCTGATCTTCCCCCAAACGGAATCAGCATTCTCTATGCTGGTTTTTGCCGAAGGCGAATTCGCCTACGAAGCGATTTTCGAGAATGATTTACCGGAGGACCTTCAGCCTGCTAATTCAGTATTGGCACTCAGTGAAGAACGACTAGTTCATTTAAGTGAAGGGCAGCTGACATTGCTTAAACGCGATACGATTAATGCTACCGTCGAGATGGGAGCCGCCCTTAATATTTCCGCAGGTGTAGTACTTGCACCATCGACCGACTCTACCTTCTATGTAGCCACCAATCAGCAGCTGGAAATACGAAACCTCGAACTGGAACTCGTCAATTCGGTCTCACTTGGCGGCAACCCCATCGATGTTGAGATTGAAGATGGCACGGCCTTTGTCCTGGTAGCATCAACCGTTCAGTATTTCGACGCAAACTTGTCGCTAATTGGGGAGATAGAACTTGATGAATTGAGCAATCGAGAGGTATTGGATCTTGCTGTTAAAGATGGTACGCTTGGCGTGGTTGGTGCAACGAGGGTGGCATATGGCTATTACAGCGGTTATCACTGGGAAAAGTCACCGGCTGATCTATTTGTTCGAACCTATGATACAACTGGACCACAACTACCTTCAAACACAGATTTGACGATCGAATCGATCAGTTACGAGTCGGCTGTTGCCGGCACTCCGTTTGACCCGGATTGTATGAATTTGGACGTGGAAGGAGTGCGCGTTCGCGTTCGCAATAATGGAATGGATGAGATCGATCAATTGGTGCTGACCGGAAAGCGGGATGCTTGTGAGGGATTTATTTGCCCCACCTGGGTAGGCCTTCATTGGTGGTTTGATAATTTGAATCTAGGTCCCGGCGAGTTTGTAGATCTGCCGATCAATTACGAACTTTATTGGGTACCTACTCAAGAAACGACTGATATCTGTTTAGAGGTTTTTGCTGATAATGCAACGATGGACTTGAACCGACATGACAATCGGCTATGCGAGAGTGTTCTTATCGTCGATGCGGATGAAGTAAAGCCGGTAGAGTCGGTCAAGCTGTATCCATCGCCGGCTACCGATCAAATTACCCTTGACTTACCCACAGGCCATTCCTATCAATTTATACACCTGTACAATAGCTTTGGGCAAGAGATCAAGAGGAGAGTGATCGAACCAACAAGTCTATCGATCAATTGGCGTATTGATCAGCTGGCAAGTGGCACCTATTTCATTCAACTGATCGGGCAAGAAGGGCAAAGTACGCAGACCTTTACCAAGATCTAATATTTTTAAGTCAGCAGGTGTCGGAATAATCTCGGACAATTTTATTCCGACGCATGGTATTTACACCACATAATAAAAGCCAACTTCACCATTTTCCCACTTGGAATATTTGTGGTGTCGCTTCACTGATGGGGCAATCTAGTCTTGACAGGAGTGCTCCCTCGGCTTTCCTTTGGAAAAAGCTACTTTCCCTTTTGTGTTTCCAGATAAAACAGCTACCTTTGCAATCGCTTTTTCGAGAGGGTAGGCCTCTGGCGAACCATTACGTCGTAAAAGTGAAATTTCTGAAAACGAGAAAAGCGTATGCCTACTATTAATCAATTAGTGCGGAAGGGACGTACACAGATCGTGACCAAGAGTAAGTCACGTGCACTGGACTCCTGCCCGCAGAAACGTGGCGTCTGCACCCGTGTGTATACGACCACGCCAAAGAAGCCGAACTCGGCGCTACGTAAGGTAGCTAAGGTACGTCTGACCAACGGGATTGAAGTCATCGCTTATATCCCTGGCGAGGGCCACAACTTGCAAGAGCACTCCATCGTGCTTATTCGCGGTGGTCGTGTTAAAGACTTGCCTGGTGTTCGCTATACAATTGTTCGTGGTGCTTTAGATACGGCCGGTGTTACCGATCGTAAGAAGTCGCGTTCGAAGTATGGTACCAAACGTCCTAAGAAGTAATTAATTATGTTTCCTTCGCCTCCAGGTAAGGAAGCGATGCGCTGAAACCGCTAATGCAATGAGAAAAAGAAAGCCAAAATTAAGAGTTCACGCACCGGATCCACGCTATAACGATCCGATGGTGACTCAATTTGTCAATATGATGATGCTCCAAGGCAAAAAGGGAACAGCCTTCAAGTTGTTCTACGATGCCATGGACAAAATCAAAGATCGTACCGGACAGGAAGAACATGCTGTTTGGAAGAAGGCGATCAATAATGCTATGCCTCAAGTGGAAGTTCGTAGCCGCCGCATCGGTGGTGCTACATTCCAAATTCCAACGGAGATTCGTGCAAAGCGTAAGCTGTCGATCGGTATGAAATGGCTGATCAGTTTCGCTCGTAAGCGCGCGGGTAAGGGTATGGCTGAAAAGCTGGCAGCTGAGCTAATCGCTGCTAGTAAGGGTGAAGGCGCTGCTGTAAAGCGTAAGGAAGACACCCACAAAATGGCCGAGTCCAACCGGGCGTTTGCCCACTTCCGAGTGTAATTGCACTCCGTTTAACTTATTCTTACTTGAACATATCATAAAAATAACCCGCCACGGGAACTATCATGGCAAAGGATCTCACTTTCACGAGAAACATCGGTATTGCCGCTCACATTGACGCAGGTAAAACGACGACGACTGAACGCGTCCTCTATTATACTGGTCTGAGCCACAAGATCGGTGAAGTGCACGACGGTGCTGCCACCATGGACTGGATGGAGCAGGAACAAGAGCGTGGTATTACTATTACCTCGGCTGCTACCAAAACCTCCTGGAACTGGAAAGAGAAAGAGTACGCGGTGAACATCATCGATACTCCGGGTCACGTTGACTTTACTGTTGAGGTAAACCGCTCACTGCGCGTTCTGGATGGTTTGGTATTCTTGTTCTGTGCCGTTTCTGGCGTGGAGCCTCAGTCTGAAACCAACTGGCGCCTGGCAGACACCTATAAGGTGCCTCGTATCGGTTTTGTGAACAAAATGGACCGTTCTGGAGCTGATTTCTTCTCTGTTGTTCGCGACGTAGAAGAGAAGCTGGGTTCGAAGGCTATTCCATTGCAAGTGCCAATCGGCGCTGAAGAACGTTTCGAAGGCGTTGTCGACCTGATCACCAATCAGGCCATCGTTTGGAACGAGGACGACATGGGTATGACTTTCGAGGTAATCGAAATCCCTGCCGACCTGGAAGAGACGGTATTGGAATGGCGTGAGAAGCTGCTGGAAGCTGTTGCAGAATATGATGAGTCATTGATGGAGAAATTCTTCGATGACCCGGATTCAATTACAGCGGAAGAAATGCGTACGGCGGTGCGTCAGGCGGTAATGAACATGGACTTTGTGCCAATGATGTGCGGCTCTGCCTTTAAGAATAAAGGTGTTCAAGCTGTACTAGATGCCGTTTGTGCTTACCTGCCTTCTCCACTTGATGTGGATGCCATTACCGGTACGAATCCTCGTACAGAAGAAGAGGAAGAGCGTAAGCCTTCTATCGAGGAGCCATTCGCTGCATTGGCTTTCAAAATTGCTACTGACCCATTCGTTGGCCGTTTGGCCTTCATGCGCGTCTACTCTGGTGCGCTGGATGCAGGTAGCTATGTATTGAATACACGTTCCGACAATAAGGAGCGCATTTCTCGAATCTACCAGATGCATGCGAATAAGCAGAATAGCATCAAGCGGGTAGAAGCGGGTGATATTGCTGCCGCTGTTGGGTTCAAAGATATTCGCACAGGTGATACCCTTTGTGCACTGGATGCACCGATCGTACTGGAAAGTATGGTGTTCCCAGAGCCAGTAATTGGTATCGCTGTAGAGCCTAAGTCACAGAAAGACCTCGACAGGTTGGGTATGGCCTTGGCCAAATTGGCTGAAGAAGATCCAACGTTCAAAGTGCGTTTCGACGAAGACACCAACCAAACCGTTATTAGCGGTATGGGTGAGCTTCACCTGGAGATCATTATCGATCGCCTTAAGCGTGAGTTCAAAGTAGAGTGTAACGTTGGCCAACCACAGGTAACCTATAAGGAAGCCTTGACGTCTACCGTTAAGCACCGTGAGCGTTTGAAGAAACAATCTGGTGGTTCTGGTTTATTCGCCGATATGGAATTCGAACTCGGCCCTGCTGATGAAGAGTTCCTGGAAAGCGAAGATTTCAAGAACGGTAAAGTGAGCTTGCAGTTCGAGTGGGGTATCGTAGGTGGTGCTATTGATAAGAACTACCAAAAGCCAATTCGCGATGGCTTCACTGCTATGATGAACAACGGTGTATTGGCCGGTTATGGCATCGATAGCATGAAGGTGCGCGTCTTTGACGGTAGCATGCACTCTGTGGACTCGAAGCCAATTGCCTTTGAACTTTGTGCAAAGGATGGGTTCCGTTCTGCTGCACCAATGGCTCGCCCGAAATTGTTGGAGCCAATCATGAAACTGGAAGTTATCACGCCGGAAGAATATGTAGGTTCTGTTATCGGTGACTTGAACCGCCGACGCGGTTTGCCGAAGGGACAGGAAGTGAAAACCGGTGGTGCTGTTTCCATTACTGCTGATGTACCGCTATCCGAAATGTTCGGGTATGTAACAGCACTACGTACTATTACCTCTGGTCGTGCGAACTCAACCATGGAATTCTCGCACTACGCGGCGGCTCCAACTGGTATCGCTAAGGAGGTAATTGAAAAGGCGAAAGGCACTGTAAGCGCCTAAGCTGTACCGACCTTAATACATGTACTTGACATAGCGTATCAAATGTGATACGGTCGAAAATAAAAGTGGAAGAGGGGTGGATATTGAAGATTGAAACCCCCTTCCCATTTTCCTTAAGCTATTTGACAATCAAGAAGCTGGCATGAATCAGAAAATTCGTATCAAGCTCCGTTCTTACGATCATAACCTCGTAGATAAATCTACTGAGAAGATTGTGAAAACGGTCAAAAACAGTGGTGCCGTCGTAACTGGCCCGATTCCGCTGCCCACCGAGAAAAAGATCTTCACCGTGCTCCGTTCACCGCACGTCAACAAGAAGTCCCGGGAGCAGTTTCAGTTGCGCACGCATAAGCGCCTTATTGAGATTTACACGCCCACCCAGAAAACAGTCGATGCTCTTTCGAAGCTGGAACTGCCAAGTGGTGTGGACATTCAAGTAAAGTTGACGTAGTCGGATACCTCCGATCACCAACAAAATATCCGAAATAGCTACCCGTAGTAAAACGAGTAAGCTGTTTTTCGATGACATTTGCAGGTTGTCGGTTGCCCTAGGTAAGGCCTGAGGTAAGCGCAAGCTAAAGCTGATATCCTGCAGCAAATTCGATAAAACGATGAACGGAATTATCGGAAAAAAAGTCGGTATGACCAGCGTCTTTGACGGCGCAGGCCGCAACATCGCCTGTACGGTGATTGAGGCTGGCCCTTGCGTGGTTACGCAGGTTAAGACAGAAGATACCGATGGGTACTCAGCGCTACAGCTGGGCTTTGGTGATGCCAAAGAGAAAAATACATCACAACCTCTCCAAGGACATTTCAAGAAGGCTAATACCAGCCCTAAACGCCGTTTGATTGAATTCCGCGATGCTACGCTGGAAAAGCAAACTGGTGATACCGTTACCGTCGACGAAGTATTCGAAGAAGGTGACGTGATCCACGCAGTTGGCGTATCAAAAGGTAAAGGTTTCCAAGGTGTAGTTAAGCGCCATGGTTTCGCCGGTGTAAACGATGCTACCCACGGTCAGCATAATCGCCAGCGTGCTCCGGGTTCGATCGGTGCTGCCTCTTATCCTGCAAGGGTATTTAAAGGTATGCGCATGGCTGGTCGTGATGGCGGCGGCCGCGTAAAGGTGAAAAACCTTCGCGTGGTTAAAATCTTCGCCGATCAAAACCTGATCCTGGTGAAGGGAGCTGTTCCTGGCCACAAAGGAGGCTATGTGATCCTGGAAGTGGAAAAATAATTCAGCTAACTATTTCCGAAACCTATCGGTAACGGAATGAAGATAAATCCGAAGCGATGAAAATCGATGTCCTAAATATCAAGGGTGAGCAGACAGGACGCTCTGTGGACTTGCCCGATGACATCTTCGGTGTCGAGCCGAATGAGCATGCCGTTTACCTGGCGGTGAAGCAGTACCTAGCCAATCAGCGCCAAGGAACGCACAAAGCCAAGGAGCGCGGAGAAATTGTCGGCTCTACCCGGAGGCTGCATCGTCAGAAAGGAACAGGTGGCTCTCGTAAGGGTAGCATCAAGAACCCGCTTTATCGCGGGGGTGGCCGCGTATTTGGCCCGCGTCCTCGTAGTTATGATGTACGCCTGAATAAGAAAGTGAAGCGCTTGGCAAGAGCGTCTGCCCTTTCTTCCAAAGCGGCAAACGGTTCTATTATGGTGTTGGAGGACTTTTCCTTTGATGCACCAAAGACCCGCGAGTATCGTGAGATTCTCAATCAATTGAACGTTGGTGAACATAAGACCCTCCTGGTAACCGCAGATTCGGAACGGGAAGTGTTCATGTCTAGCCGCAATCTGCCAAAGGCGGATGTTACGCGCGCCGGTGACCTGAATGTCTATGAGATCCTCAACGCGTCTACCTTGATTATCTCAGAAGGTGCTGTAGCCAAGATAACTGAAACATTCGCATAAACACTTGTGTTGCCGCCACATTGCGGTAGCCTAGAATCGAAAAGCGATGGCAAAGAAAGTATTAATTAAGCCCATTATTTCCGAGAAAGCTGAAATGCTGTCCGAAGGATTGAGCAAATACAGTTTTGTGGTTAATCGTAAGGCGAACAAAGTAGAGATTCGCAAAGCGGTAGAGGAAATGTATGGCGTTAACGTGGCTTCCGTCAATACGATGGTGATGCCAGGTAAGGTAAAGAATAGAACGACCAAATCGGGTGTTCTCAAAGGTCGCGTCCCTGCTTTTAAGAAAGCAGTGGTCACGCTGACGGAAGGAGAAGAGATCGATTTCTTCGGAGACATTTAATTTGAAAACGCATTGGGTGGGGAGCCGCCTACCAGCCGTCTGGTCGTTGGCTGTGTAGCCTCCGAGATCCATTGCATTAGAAGCCTAAGAAAATGGCACTTAAAAAATTTCGTCCCGTCACGCCTGGTTTGCGTACCCGAGTTGGGAATGCATTCGCAGAACTGACGACCGACAAGCCGGAAAAGTCCCTGCTGGCACCGCTCAAAAAGAGTGGTGGACGTAACCGTACCGGTAAGATGACCGTACGCCAGCGTGGTGGTGGGCACAAGCGCCGCTACCGGATCATTGATTTCAAGCGCGACAAAGACGGCGTAAAAGCTCAGGTGAAAACCATTGAGTATGATCCAAACCGCTCAGCATTTATTGCGCTGGTGGAGTACTCTGATGGCGATAAGCGCTATATCATTGCTCCTCGTGGCTTACAAGTAGGGGATACTATCCTCTCTGGTGAGCATGCTCAGCCTACAGTGGGTCATACCATGTTTTTGAAAGATATTCCACTAGGTTCACAGGTCCACGCGATCGAATTACAACCTGGTAAGGGTGCAGCGCTCGCTCGTAGTGCAGGTACTTACGGAACAGTAATGGGTCGTGAAGGCCGTTACGCTTCTGTTAAGCTGCCTTCAGGTGAAGTTCGTCGTGTTCTTTTAACCTGTCGTGCTACGATCGGTACTACATCAAACCCAGACCACGGTCTGCAGGTTGGTGGTAAGGCCGGACGCAGCCGCTGGAAAGGTCGCCGCCCACGTGTTCGTGGTGTAGCGATGAACCCAGTAGATCACCCAATGGGTGGTGGCGAAGGCCGCGCTTCAGGTGGACACCCACGTTCCCGCACGGGTATTATGGCCAAAGGTCAGAAGACTCGTAACCGGAAGAAGCACTCTACTAAATTGATTATTTCTAAGCGTAAAGGCTCCAAACGTTAATCGATTATGGCTAGATCAATTCGCAAGGGCCCCTATGTCTTCCACAAACTGTTGAAGAAAGTCGAGAAGGCCAAGGAGTCCAACAAGAAAACAGTAATTCGCACCTGGTCACGTTCATCGATGATCATTCCAGATATGGTTGGTGAAACGATTGCTGTACACAATGGTAAGACCTTCGTTCCAGTTTATGTGACTGAGAACATGGTAGGCCACAAACTGGGCGAATTCGCTCCGACCCGCAGCTTTAGGGGTCACTCCGGTAACCGGAAGTAGAATTAAATTTTCTCATGCTGCAGCACATTGATGTTGCAAACTGAATGATGAAATGGAAGCAGTAGCTAAACTCAAAAGCATTCCGATGTCTGCCCGCAAGATGCGTCTTGTGGTAGATATTATTCGGGGTAAGAATGTGAGCGAAGCCCTCGATATCCTCCGCTTCAGCAAGCAGGAAGCCGCCATTTGGCTGGAAAAACTGCTTCTCTCAGCGATTGCGAACTGGGAGTATAAGCTGGGAGGTGCAGAAAATGCCGACGATTACGAGTTGATCGTAAAGACAGCATTTGTTGACGAGGGTACGGCACTGAAGCGTTTCCGCCCAGCACCGCATGGTCGGGCACACCGGATCCGCAAGCGCACCAACCACGTTACCCTGGTGGTCGAGAACCAATTGCCGCTCGCTCAAGACGAGGAAGAATAGCGGACACAATTTGCTAATTATTCAACGATTCCTAAGATATGGGTCAGAAGACGAATCCAATAGGTAACCGTTTAGGTATTATCCGCGGCTGGGACTCTAACTGGTACGCCGACAAGAATTATGCGGATAATGTGGTAGAGGATGATAAAATCCGCACCTACCTGAACGCTCGTATCCCCAAAGGCGGTATCGCTCGGGTGATTATCGAGCGTACGCTAAAGCGTATCACGGTTACCGTACACACTTCCCGCCCTGGTATTATCATTGGTAAAGGGGGCCAGGAAGTAGATCGCATCCGGGAGGAGCTCAAGAAGCTTACCGCTAAGGATGTGCAGATCAACATCATCGAAATCCGCAAGCCGGAACTAGATGCAAATATTGTAGCAGAATCAGTTGCCAAGCAGTTGGAAGCTAGAATCAACTACCGTCGTGCGATCAAAATGGCTATCCAGGCCACGATGCGCGCAGGAGCGGAGGGGATTAAAGTGCGTATTTCCGGCCGCCTGAACGGTGCTGATATGTCTCGCCGCGAGGAATACAAGCAGGGGCGTACGCCTTTGCATACCTTCCGTGCGGATATTGACTATGCCCTCAAAGAAGCTCAAACAGTTTACGGCATTATTGGCGTAAAGGTTTGGATTTGTAAGGGAGAGGTGCTCGGAAAGCGTGACCTCAATCCGAACGCTGGCCTAGGTGGCAAAGATGGCGGACGCGGACGCGGACGTGGCAACCGAGGCGGCGGTGGCAATCGTGGCGGCGGTGGCGGACGTGGACGTGGACGTGGACGTCGCGACGGCTAGAGAAAACGGTCGCTGACCTTAGGAAGACGTTGATGGTACCTCAGCGAGGTACAAAACGACCATCAGGTAAGATCCTGCGCTGGTCTAACAATAACGGGCATAAGCGCTTCCGATTTGTGCCCGTTATGATTTCTGAATATAAACAAAAAACCTTACCTTTGCCAAGCTTTTTCGAAAGCGGTCATTGGGAGGTATTTTTGCCGCCCGCGGGCGTATAAATCTCAGAGTAATGCTACAGCCGAAAAGAACGAAATATCGCAAACAGCAGAAAGGTCGTAACCGGGGCTTGGCCCAGCGTGGTAGCAGAGTGTCTTTTGGCTCCTTCGGTCTGAAAACCCTGGAAGCCGGGCACATCACGAGCCGTCAGATTGAGGCTGCTCGTATTGCGATGACCCGCTACATGAAACGGGAAGGTAAAGTCTGGATTCGTATTTTCCCAGACAAACCGATTACCGCTAAGCCATTGGAGGTACGGATGGGTAAAGGTAAAGGTAACCTTGACCACTACGTAGCGCCAGTGCGGCCGGGTCGCATCCTTTTTGAAATGGATGGTGTATCGCAGGAAGTAGCGGCCGAAGCCCTGCGCCTTGCGGCACAGAAGCTTCCGGTAAAAACCAAATTGGTGATTCGCCCGGACTATGTCGAGTAGGTGAGGCTCGGGCTTTGATAATTTGAAATTGTAGACCATCATGGCAACCAAAAAATATCTGGAGCTCCAGGACTTTTCTGATACAGACCTGCAAGCCGAGCTTGATGCTACGGAAAGCAAGTACCAGAAGATGCAGTTCGATCATGCTGTAACAGGCCTGGACAATCCGATGCTGATCCGCGAAGTTCGCCGCGACATTGCCCGATTGAAATCGGAAATTCGTCGTCGTGAATTGGTAGGTACATCGGAAGAAGTATTGGCTAACCGCAGCAAAATCAGAGCCCGCCGCCGGCGAGGCAAATAAAGAGAATTCGCCAGCTTTCGACTTAGTTGGAGTAGGCGGGTAAATGTTTAGTTATACCATGGCAGAACGTAATCTACGCAAGCAAAGAGTTGGGGTCGTGACCAGCAACAAGATGGAAAAAACCATTTCGGTATCTGTCGAACGGCGACTACGCCACCCCATCTATGGTAAATTCGTCAAGAAGTCTAAGAAGTTTATGGCTCATGACGAAAACAATGAGTGCCAAATCGGGGACAAAGTTCGCATTATGGAAACCCGTCCGTTAAGTGCTAATAAGCGCTGGCGACTGGTAGAAGTCCTGGAAAAGGCTAAGTAATTGATTATCATTAAGATACCAGCACTATTTGTTAGTGCTGCTCTTTCTTCAAAATCGCATAGTCGTCATGATACAGCAAGAAAGCCGGCTTAGAGTGGCCGATAATAGCGGAGCAAAAGAAGTACTGTGTATCCGCGTGCTGGGAGGTTCTAAGCGCCGTTATGCCTCTGTAGGAGATATGATCGTGGTGTCTGTTAAAGAAGCAGCCCCTGGCGGCATTAAGAAAGGAGCCATTTCGAAAGCCGTCGTGGTTCGCACTAAGAAAGAAATCCGCCGTCGTGACGGAAGTTACATCCGCTTCGACGACAATGCAGTGGTACTGCTGAGCGCATCAGAAGAGCCTCGGGGTACTCGTATTTTTGGCCCTGTTGCCCGTGAGTTGCGTGACCGCGATTATATGCGGATCGTTTCCCTGGCTCCAGAAGTATTGTAAAATTCCCGTTTGCGAACGGCTTGAATAACCGCTACCATGAAAAAATCAACCCAGAAGCGCTTTGCTCCTAAGATGAAAATCAAAAAAGGAGATAAAGTTGTGGTGATCGCAGGTGCTTACCGCGACCGCTCCAAAGTGGTGGAAGTGCTGGAAGTTTTACCAGACACCAATCGGGCGATCGTTGAAGAGGTGAACATTCGCAAGAAGCACCAAAAGCCGACTCAGGATAGCCCTGGTGGTATCGTCGAGATTGCGGCGCCTATCCATCTTTCCAACTTGATGTTGGTAGACCCAAAAACAGGCGAACCTACTCGCATAGGTCGGATGAAAGATGGCGATAATAAACTGAAAAGATTTTCTAAAAAGTCCGGTGAAATCATAGACTAATGAGCTACGTACCGCGATTACAAACGAAATACAAGGACGAGGTCGCTCCTGCGCTGATGGAACAATTCCAATATTCCAGCGATATGCAGGTGCCTCGCCTGGTGAAGATCTGTATCAATCAAGGGGTTGGTAAAGCCACCCAGGACAAGAAATTGGTAGACAATGCCTTGTCGGAATTGACCATGATCGCTGGCCAGAAGGCCGTACCTACTAAGGCCAAGAAGTCGGTCTCTAACTTTAAGCTTCGTGACGACATGACGATTGGTGCTCGGGTTACCCTGCGCCGGGAACGCATGTTCGAATTCCTGGATCGCTTGATCGCGGTGGCACTGCCCCGTGTACGTGACTTCCGTGGAATTAATGACAAAAGCTTTGATGGCCGTGGCAACTACTCAATGGGAATCACTGAGCAGATCATCTTCCCTGAAATTGATCTGGACAAAGTGAGTAACATTACGGGTATGGATATCACCTTCGTGACCACTGCTAAAACCGACGCTGAAGCGTTGGCTCTGCTGAAGGGCATGGGGCTTCCATTTAAGAATCAGAACAATTAAATCTTAGCATAACCATGGCAAGGAAATCGCTGATCGCTCGCGAACGCAAAAGAGAACGCATGGTGGCGAAGTACGCTGAATTGCGTAAAACGCTGAAAGAGGAAGGACGTTGGGAGGAACTGGATAAGTTGCCTCGGAACTCTAACCCGATTCGTTTGCACAATCGCTGCCGCCTAACTGGACGCCCTAAGGGCTATATGCGCAAATTTGGCCTATGTAGGGTTAAGTTTCGCGACATGGCACTTAACGGTAAGATCCCTGGCATAACCAAAGCAAGTTGGTAAGGCCGATTCTTCGGCTCTGAAGATATATTTATTAACAGCTGTTCAGGTTCCATAAGGAAAACCGGATAGCGAAATCAGACTAGTAATGGCAGTTACAGATCCTGTTGCCGACCTACTGACCCGGATTCGCAATGCCCAACAAGCAGGGCACCGGGTCGTTCGTATTCCCGCATCTAACCTAAAGAAGCGCATCACTGAGATCCTTTACGACCAAGGATATATCCTGAAGTACAAGTTCGATGATGAGGCTGGTAAAGGTGCTCAAGGGGAAATCTCTATCGCATTGAAGTACGATAAAGCAACCAAGCGCCCGGTTATCCGTAGTCTAAAGCGGATAAGCAAGCCCGGTTTGCGTCAATATGTGAAGAAGGACGGCTTACCTCGCGTAACCAATGGCTTAGGTATTGCCATTATGTCTACTTCCCATGGTGTAATGACTGAAAAGCAAGCTCGCGAAGCCGGAATCGGCGGCGAAGTGCTTTGCTTTGTTTCCTAATTGACCGAATTGATTCGTCAAGCAAAAAACATTGAGCGATGTCACGTATAGGTAAAGCCCCAATCGATATCCCTTCGGGAGTGACCATTGATGTCAGCAAAGGCAATCTGGTAACGGTCAAAGGGCCTAAAGGAGAACTTAGCCAACAGGTCGATGTAGATCTGTCTATAGATATTGAAGACGGTGTGTTGACCGTTAAACGCCCAACGGATGCTAAGCGTCACCGTGCGATGCACGGCTTGTATCGTTCGTTGATCAACAACATGGTTATCGGCGTTTCCAACGGTTATGTGCGCGAGTTGGAAGTTAATGGTGTAGGTTATCGTGCAGAGAACAAGGGACAATTGTTGGTCCTGACACTCGGCTATTCGCACCCGATCTATTTTGTAGTACCAGAAGAAGTGAAGTTGGATACTCGCTCTGAAAAGGGTAAGGCTCCAGTTGTTGTTCTGGAAAGTACCGACAAGCAATTGATCGGTCAGATTGCTGCGAAGATTCGCGCCTTCCGTAAGCCAGAGCCATACAAAGGCAAAGGTATTCGGTTTGTGGGTGAAGAAATTCGCCGGAAAGCTGGTAAGACCGCTGCTAAGTAGTGGTGGGTATTATTTAATCAAATTAATGTTGGCTTTTGGGGCCTTGGGACTATCCCCGCGGTATTCACTAAGGTCGAAAACGAAACTGTAGCCATGAAGTTTAATAAGGCAAAGAGAAGAAAGCGCATTCATATGCGCGTTCGGAAGAAAATAAGCGGAACGGGGCAGATCCCTCGCTTGAACATTTTCCGTAGCAATCGTTATATCTACGCGCAAGTAATAGATGATGTCAGCGGACGCACACTAGCGCAAGCGAGTTCTTTTGAATCTGCTATCGAGAATGCTGGAACGAAATCGGAGCAAGCAGCTAAGGTGGGACAACTCCTAGCTCAGCGCGCTAAAGATGCCGGCTTTGAGCAATTAGTATTCGATCGCGGTGGTTATTTGTATCACGGTCGGGTGAAGGCATTAGCTGATAGTGCTCGTGAAGCAGGTCTTAAGTTCTAATCAACAAAATTCCTCCACCGACTTGCTGTGTGGCAAATAGTTGGTGAAGATAATAGTTAAGTTTTTTGCAATGGCAAAGAGAAACTCCAACCGGGACCGGGTTAAGCCGGCCGAAACAGAACTGAAAGAAAAGCTGGTTAACCTCAACCGGGTTGCGAAAGTAACCAAGGGTGGTCGGACATTCAGCTTTGCAGCAGTAGTCGTAGTCGGTGACGGCAATGGCACCGTTGGACATGGCTTGGGTAAAGCCCGTGACGTGTCGGAAGCGATCTCCAAAGCAGTAGATGACGCGAAGAAGAGCCTGGTGAAAGTGCCGATTTACAACGGTACTATTCCTCATGCACAGAGAGGTAAGTACGGCGCTGGTAAAGTGCTGATCAAGCCTGCCTCTGACGGTACTGGTGTAATCGCCGGTGGTGCTATGCGTGCTGTATTGGAAATTGCCGGTGTGCAGAATGTATTGGCAAAATCTCAGGGTTCGTCTAACCCACACAATGTGGTGAAGGCAACAATCGATGCCCTGCAGAAATTGCGTAGCCCCATGGAAATCGCTCGGCAGCGTGGTATTACCATGGAGAAGTTGTTCCAAGGCTAAGAGGATAGACCTCATTGGTCGGTATCTCTCGGTAGACCTCAGGGCATTTTATTTCAGGAATACTAGAAAATATATCCACGATGGCTAAGCTGAAAATTACCCAAGTGAAGAGCGTGATCGATCGCCCGAAGCGTCAAAAAGACACGATCAAGGCGCTGGGCCTAAAGAAGATCAACCACACCGTTGTGAAAGAAGCAACCCCTCAGATTAAGGGTATGGTGAATAAGGTTGCTCATTTGGTCACCGTAGAGGAGGCCTAAAGTCATCAACGGCCGGTATAGGCCGATTGAATAGACAACATTTATAAAGAACAGTCTAAATTCTGAATAGAATGGAACTCCATAATCTCAAACCGGCAGCAGGTTCCGTACGTGGACGTAAGCGCATTGCACGAGGCCAGGGTTCTGGTCGTGGCGGTACGTCTACGCGTGGACACAAAGGGGCTAAGTCTCGCTCCGGTTGGAAATCAAAGCGTGGTTTTGAAGGTGGCCAGATGCCTCTTCAAATGCGTTTGCCGAAGCGTGGATTTAAAAATCCGAATCGCACGGTTTTCGTACCGTTGAATTTAAATCGACTACAGCAGATCAGCGAAAAGTACAGTATCGATACCATTGATATGGATACATTGGTACAGCTTGGCATCGTACGTAAGCGGGATCTGGTCAAGATCCTAGGATCTGGTGAATTGTCGGCTAAACTAACCGTGTCTGCACACGCTTGTTCCGATACTGCTAAGGCAGCGATCGAAGCAACTGGTGGTTCTGTTAACCTCGTATAATCTAGGGCAATGAATAGGTTTTTCGAAACGCTGAAGAATATTTGGAAGATCACGGAATTGCGTAATCGTATCTTGTTTACGCTAGGCCTGATCTGGGTGTATCGCCTTGGTTCGTTCATCGTTCTACCCGGTGTGGATCCTATCGCTTTGCGGTCGGCGATCGAGAGTACGTCGAATCCTAATGACCTGTTGGGGCTGATCAATATCTTCTCTGGCGGGGCATTTAATAATGCTTCGATCTTTGCCTTGGGTATCATGCCCTATATTACGGCCAGTATCATCGTTCAGCTGCTAGGCTTTGCGGTGCCTTACTTCCAACGCTTGCAGCAGAAGGAAGGAGAATCCGGCCGGAAAAAGATCAACCAGATCACTCGCCTTTTAACCGTAGCGATTACGCTGGTTCAAGGCAGTGCTTATTTGACTTATATCAAGAGCTTGAATGCGCTTGACCCAAGTATCCCAGGTGGTATTTTCTGGATCTCCGGTATCATTATATTGTCTACCGGTACGATCTTCGCCATGTGGTTGGGTGAGCGGATCACCGACCGAGGAATCGGTAATGGTGTTTCTTTGCTGATCACCGTAGGTATCATCGCTACTTTACCTCAAGCCTTCATTTTCGAACTGCAAGGACAATTGCAAGCTGGCCGTATCCTGATTTTTGTACTGGAAATGGCTGCACTGTTCCTATTAGTTATGGCGACGGTGCTCATTGTTACCGGGGTTCGCAAGATTCCCGTACAGTTTGCTAAGCGAATGGTGGGCCGCGGAACTGGGAATATCCCAGTTGCAGGGGCTCGCGATTATATTCCGCTGAAAGTTAATGCAGCAGGTGTGATGCCGATCATCTTTGCTCAGGCCTTGATGTTCTTGCCCGGTATTGCGGTGCAAACGGCTGGTGGGGATGAAACGAGTTGGTTGGTACAGCAATTGAATGACTTCACCTCAGGCTTGTATAACTTGATCTACTTCTTCTTGGTTGTGATCTTCACTTACGTTTATACAGCCTTGATTGTGAATCCGCAAAACTATGCGGAATACCTCAAGCGTCAAAATGCGTTCATTCCTGGTATTAAGCCAGGTAAACCAACGGAAGATTTCATCGATGCGGTGACCACTCGCATTACTCTTCCTGGTTCAATCTTCTTAGGTCTTATTTCGATTATGCCAGCCTTTGCGGCTGCCTTTGGGGTAAACAACTTGTTTGCGGCATTCTTCGGAGGTACCTCTCTACTAATCTTGGTAGGTGTGGTATTGGATACACTACAGCAGATTGAAAGTCACCTTTTGATGCGCCGCTACGATGGACTGGTCAAAGAAGGCCGGATTCAAGGACGAGGAAGCAGTCGTATGCAAGGCATTGGTGCGCCAATGTAGAGCACACAAGGTGCGAGTCGAAAAAAGTAGAATGCAACATGCGTAGACAAGGTCGAAAGATAATCTTCAAGACGCCGGAAGAAATTGAATTGATTCGGGAAAGCTGCTTGTTGGTTAGCAAAACACTGGCCTATGTTGGTAGTATGCTAAAGCCGGGTTTGAGTGGTGAAGAAGTAGATCGAAAGGCTGAAGCATTTATTCGCGACCACGATGCGCTACCTGGATTCAAAGGTCTGTATGGTTGCCCGTCGACACTGTTGATTTCTCGTAATGAAGCAGTTGTTCATGGCCTACCTTCTGAAGACCAGATTTTTCAGGACGGTGACATTCTCTCGATCGATTGTGGGGTTTTGATGAATGACTTCTACGGAGATTCCGCTTATACTTTCTGCATTGGCGAGGTAGCACCGGAAGTTCTTGACCTTTGCCGGGTCACCAACGAATCCCTTTACCTTGGAATCGAACAGGCAGTGCCCGGAAATCGGGTAGGGGACATTAGCTCCGCTATTCAGCAGTATACAGAACGCGAGCATTCTTATTCGGTGGTAAGAGAATTGGTTGGGCATGGACTTGGCCGATCAATGCATGAAGCACCGGATGTGCCGAACTATGGGAGAAAGGGCAAAGGCCCTGCGTTGAAAGATGGTATGGTTATCGCCATTGAACCGATGATCAACCTGGGGCGAAAAGAAGTTCGCACTTTGCCGGATGGATGGACGATCGTTGCTAAGGATCGGAAGCCAGCAGCGCATTATGAACATACTATTGCTGTTCGAAATGATGGTCCTGATATTTTGAGTGATCACAACCTGATTATCGAAGCAATTCAATCTAATCCGAATATTATTCCCATTGTGCGGGAATCGGTTGGATAACTATTTCAATGGGAAAGTCTTTTGATATGTTATCCGTAGGATTGCTCGGAAGAATAAGATAGAAACCTTCTCCCAAAATAACTTGGAATCCAAAAGTTGTCGGAGAAGGAGAAAAAATGCTATCTTTGCACTCCGAAAATTGACTTATGAGTAAAAAGAACCTGATTAAACAGGATGGTATTATCCTAGAGGCGCTTTCCAACGCCACGTTTCGCGTGAAGTTGGAAAACGATCATGAGATCATTGCCACTATCTCTGGAAAGATGCGGATGAATTATATCCGAATTCTTCCTGGGGATAAGGTAGCAGTGGAAATGTCGCCCTACGATCTTTCTCGCGGGCGCATTACCTATCGTTACAAATAAGGCCGTTCTGTAGTTGACTTAAATATAACCGCAACATGAAAGTCAGACCGTCCGTTAAGAAGCGCTCTGCCGACTGTATTGTCGTCAGAAGAAAAGGAAAAATCTACATCATTAACAAGAAAAATCCCCGGTTCAAGCAACGTCAGGGATAATTATAGATGGCAGGATTTACGTTCTTGCCCTCTCTAAATTAAATAAAGGACAATGGCACGTATTGCAGGTGTTGATTTACCACGAAACAAGCGGGGCGTCGTTAGCCTCACCTACATCTACGGGATCGGAGACTCTAAAGCCTCTGAGATCCTAGCCAGAGTAGGTATTGACGAAAGTGTCAAAGTTTCCGACTGGTCCGATGATAACGTTCGTGAATTGACTCGTGTGATTCAGAACGAGTTCAAAGTGGAAGGTGAATTGCGGTCGGAAGTACAAACAAATATCAAGCGCTTGATGGATATCGGCTGCTACCGTGGTTTGCGCCACCGTAGAGGTTTGCCGGTTCGTGGTCAGCGCACGCAAACGAATGCGCGTACTCGTAAGGGTAAGCGTAAAACTGTTGCCAATAAAAAAGTGGCTACGAAGTAATCGTTGTCCACCTCTTTATCCATCCAAATTAGTAGTTGACCCATGGCTAAGGGAAGCAGCAAGAAAGTAAAGAAAAGGAAGGTACGCGTGGAACCGGAAGGTTTCGTGTACATCAAGGCTACTTTCAACAATATTATCATTTCCATTACCAACAAGAAAGGTGATGTGATCTCTTGGGCATCGGCTGGAAAGGCCGGCTTCCGCGGATCAAAGAAGAACACACCTTATGCAGCACAAGTTGCGGCGAGCGATGCAGCTCGTACGGCACATGATGCTGGTCTGCGAATGGTAGAAGTGTTTGTGAAGGGGCCTGGTTCTGGTCGGGAGGCTGCTATTCGCGCCATCGACTCAACAGGTATCAAGGTTACTCGTATCCGCGATGTAACCCCGATTCCTCACAACGGATGTCGCCCACCTAAGCGCCGCCGTGTCTAAGACAAACGGAATCTCCTAAATCAGAAAACTCACCATTTCCAATGGCAAGATATAGAGGACCGAAGACGAAGAAATCTCGCGCATTTGGCGAGTCTATCTACGGCTACGATAAAAGTTTCGAACGTAAGAAGCACCCTCCGGGACAGCATGGCAATTCTCGCCGTCGTAAGCAGAAGTCTGATTACGCCCTCCAATTGATGGAGAAGCAGAAGGCTAAGTATATGTACGGTGTATTGGAGCGCCAGTTCCGTAATTTGTTTGAGCGTGCCTCGAGTAAGAGTGGTGTAACCGGTACAGTATTACTTCAGTTGCTGGAAGCCCGTCTCGACAATGTGGTTTTCCGTATGGGGATTGCCCCAACTCGCCGGGCTGCTCGTCAGCTGGTCACCCACAAACATATTACACTGAACGGTGTTGTAACTAATATTCCTTCGACTCAACTACGTCCTGGCGATGTAATTGGAGTACGTGGAAAATCTCAAGGCTTGCAGGTCGTACGCGACTCGGTAGGCGGCAAAGGAGATGCTCGTAAGTTTGGTTGGATTGAATTCAATACAGACAAACTAGAAGGAAAATTCTTGGAGTATCCGGATCGCGAACAGATCCCTGAGAAGATCAACGAACAGTTGATCGTCGAACTGTACTCTAAGTAATCAGTACGATATTGCTTCGACAACATTCCGGCCGGATGTTGTCGAAGCATTTTACCGGCCAATAGGGCCGTAGAATCAACGGAATCGTGGCAACTGCTCGGTTCCGCATTGAAATTGAAAGAATAGCTATTCATTCCCCACCAAAGTATCATTCCACATATGAGCATCTTGAATTTTCAGAAGCCCGACAAAATCGTAATGGAGAAAGCCAATGATTTTGAAGGTCTTTTTGAATTCAAACCATTGGAACCTGGCTTCGGCCAAACAGTAGGTAACTCACTACGTCGTGTATTGCTGTCTTCCTTGGAAGGCTTCGCGATTAGCGCAATCCGGATCGCCGGTGTTGAGCACGAGTTTGGCACCATTCGTGGTGTCGTAGAAGATGTGGTGGAGATCATCTTGAACTTGAAACAAGTTCGCTTAAAGCAATTGCTAGCGGACGAAGAGGTTCAGGAAGAGAAAGTCTACCTAACCATTAGTGGTAAGGAAGAATTCCGGGCAGGTGATATCGAAGAACACACTAACGTGTTCAAGATCATGAATCCTGACCTACTGATCTGCACGATGGAACCATTCGTCAACCTGGAAATCGAACTAACGGTTAGTAAGGGTCGTGGTTACGTGCCAGCGGATGAAAATCTGCCGAAGGACGCCCCAATCGGTGTTATTCCGATTGATGCGATCTATACTCCGATTAAGAATGTTGCCTACAAGATTGAGAACTTCCGTGTTGGCCAACGTACGGACTACGAAAAGTTGACCGTAGAGATCAAAACGGATGGCACGATCCATCCGGAAGAAGCCATCAAGGAAGCCTCCCGTATCCTAATCCAGCACTTGATGTTGATTACCGATGAGAAGATCACCTTCGAAGAAGGTGGTTCTCGGGAAGAAAACATCGTTGATGAGCACATCCTGCATATGCGGAAGCTGTTGAAGACCTCTTTGGAGGATCTCGACCTGTCGGTTCGTGCTTACAACTGTTTGAAGGCAGCTAAGATCAATACGTTGGCAGAGCTAGTAAAGTACGACACCCACGAGCTATTGAAGTTCCGGAACTTCGGTAAGAAGTCGTTGGTGGAAATCGAAGAACTATTGCAAGAGAAGGGATTGACCTTCGGCATGGATCTTTCGAAGTACAAACTGGACGAAGAATAATTCAAGCTCAGGCTCCCTAGCAGGGATATAACACATTGCAATTACTGCAGTCGGTAAAAGGATAAGCCTGATATTCCACCGATTGGGTGTTGCGAAGCAAACCAATTTATCATGCGTCACCGTAAGAAATTTAACCACCTCAGCCGTAAGGTAGGCCACCGTAAGGCCTTGTTACGCAACTTGACGATCTCTTTGATTGAGCACAAGCGAATTAACACTACACTGGCCAAAGCAAAAGCTTTACGTGTATTTGTTGAACCGCTGATCACTAAGTCGAAGACGAATAACATGCACAACCGTCGAGTAGTATTCAGCTACCTCCAGAATAAAGAGGCAGTAAAGGAACTCTTCGGTGAAGTAGCAGCTAAGATAGGCGATCGTCCAGGTGGATACACTCGGGTCATTAAGACTGGTTTCCGCCAAGGTGATGGTGCCGAGATGGCTATGATTGAATTGGTTGACTTCAACGAAGTATACCAAGGTGGTTCTTCTAAAGGCACGAGTGGTGGTCGCCGCCGTCGTCGCCGTGGAGGAAAAGGCAAAGGAGAGGAGGGAGCTCCATCCGTTGCAGCACCTGTGGCTAAGGAAGAAGAAGAGTAGTCTTCGATTCCTTCCCTTTTTTGATAAGGATAACGCTCGTTCCCGTACCGGGGGCGGGCGTTATTTTTTTGGCATTAAGTGATATTTCGGCGGACTAAAAAGGAGCACGCCGGTGGAAAAATTGAGCTAGATTTATGTAATTCCAGTTCGGGGCCGCATCCAAAGAACAAAAAACGTGAATGCTATGGCCCAGAAAACAACCTTCTCTCTGTTTCACGAATGCGCGCACTCTCTCTCAATAAGCCTGCGCTTCGCTCTATTCGTTTCCTTACTTATGCTCCCCGGTATGGCGTCGGCACAACCGACCGATTGGGAAGAACAACTTAGTACAGCTCTCCAGCTACAGCAAGATCATTGCCCACAAGAAAAGATCTATGTCCATACGGATCGTACTATGTACGAACCGGGGGAGTCTATTTGGCTGGCTGGCTACCTTGTTGGGCACGATCAGCTTCGTTCTAGTGCACTTAGTGATGTGATGCGAGTAGATCTGATTAATCCAGCCGGTACGGTCGTTCGCACTATTTCACTTGGGAATATGGACGATTTGTATACCGGTGATTTTGTAATTAGTCCAGATTGGCCCGGAGGAGTGTATCAACTGCGCGCCTACACCAATTACCTTGGCAATTTTGGTGATGATTGGGTATTTGAAAAAGAGATCATTGTACAAAAGCAGACCCAGCCCAATTTCTTGTTGACGATGGAGTTTGAACGCGAAGCCTATGGCCCAGGCGATGCTGTTCGGGCTTTCCTGGAAGCTCGCGATCAGCGCGGCCAGTATCTGATTAACTCTCTACTTCAAGCTGAGCTGAAAATAGATGGCCAGCGATTAGGTACAATGGAATTTCAAACGAACCGAGTAGGAACAGCAACGATCGAGATGCTCTTACCGGAGGACTTGCAGAGTTCTGATGTATCCTTGTCGGTGCGGGTAGAAGAAGGTGGTTTGAACGGTCAGATTACAAAGCGACCATCGGTGGTTTTAGATGACATAAAACTCCAGTTTTTGCCGGAAGGCGGCGATTGGGTCGCCAGCTTGCCAACTCGTATTGCTTTTATAGCTAAAGATGCCTTTGGTGAGCCAGCGGATGTTTCCGGGGTGATTACAGATGCTTATGGTACAGAGGTAATGCAATTCCGAAGCCTGCATGATGGTTTGGGGAGTGTTCAGGTGCCTGCTGGAGTCCACTGGCCCTTAACGGCTGAACTGAAAGAACCGATTGAAGGCAACAGACGCTATCCAATCCCTAATCCGATTATGGGGCAATGGCAAATGCAGCTCGACTATGAAGGTGGAAGCGAACTCGAACTGGAGGTACACTCGCTGGTAGCGGAAGAATTGCGGATAGCGATTCGAGCAGCGGGGCACTTAAGTTCGCACACCTTGCAGATTGAGCCGGGCGAGCAACAATTTCGCTTGCCGGTTGACGAATTACCATTGGGCATCGCACAAGTTACCGTGTTTGATCAGGCTATGCGGCCCAACTGGGAGCGATTGGTATTTCTGCATGCAGACCGGCAACTCGACCTTACGATCACTGCAAACAAAGAGCAATACCAACCTTTTGAAGCGGTTGCACTTGAGTTTTCGCTGGCAGATGAACTTGGCAAACCACTAGGAGGACAGTTGTCGATAAGCGTAACAGATGACCGCATTCATACGCTTGCTGATGACAAGCAGCCGAATATCAAGGCACAGTTACTCCTTTGCTCAGAACTACGGGGAGAGGTACACGAACCAAATTTCTACTTTGACCCAGAGGAGGAGCTGGCAACAGAAGCGTTGGATCTGCTTTTGATGACACAGGGTTGGCGTCGTTTTCACTGGCGGCAATTGCTGCAGTACCAAGAAGAAGATTGGGTGGCTGAGGTGCAACATCCTGCCGAAACATACCAGGTGGTAGGCCAGGTATACTACGATGGACAATGGGTTTCCGGAGCAAAAATTTCGGTAGCTGGCAGAGACTATATTACGCAAACGGACGAGACTGGTCAATTTATCCTTCCTGCAGGTTCGGTGGGACCGAATCCAGAAGTGGAAGCTCGATTCCGAGGTATGAGAGGGCAGCAAATGTTAACAGCTGGTATGCCAGTCGCTTTATCCGCTCCTTACCAGCCAGGAAGAGAGGTGATGCCAGCTAATCGTACGCTGACAGACGCTTGGCAAGACAATGTGACGAATGATTTGATTGGTGTAGTCGTACAGAGTGAGCCTATGCCGGAACCCGTACCTGTTCAGCAAGAGATGGAGATTGAACGGCAAGAGCAGTTTATGATAGCAGACGAAGAAGTCGCCCTTCTGGATGAAGTAGTGGTGACAGGATATGGTGTTTCGGCGAAACAAAATTCAGCGCAATTAAGCGCCTCAGTGGTACCTGTCCAAAGTGTGGATGGGCTATCCGTTGATTTGGACTTGAAGGATAGGGTTGCCGGCTTAACGATTGCTAATCCATATCATTCCAGGCTCCAGTTCTATAGTAGCAGGGTCTTCTATTCTCCTGATTATCGTCAGTACCAGGCAGATCAGCCGAAGCCCAAAGATGAAAGGAGTACGTTGTATTGGAACCCGAAGGTGACGGTGTCGGAGAATGGAAAGGGACAAGTAGAGTTCTATGCAGCTTCTGCGATGAGTACATACCGGGTGATTGCTGAAGGCTTTACAAGCAGTGAGCAGCTTTTGCACCAGGAAACTACTTTTACAGTAGCTCCACCTGTAAGTATTCAGACAACGGTACCACCTTATGCTGCTTTTGGCGATACGTTGCACCTACCTATCGTAGTACAAAATACAACCCAGGAAAAGCAAGTGGCTACAATAATAGCTGCATCCAGTGAGTCCAGCCTGAATTTGATTCAATCAGAATTGCCAGAGCATATCGAACTAGCACCTGGCGAAAGTCAGCGATATGTTACGGCCTGGGCGGTAAATGGTCAACCAGCGGAAGTAACCTTGGGATTGAGCATACTGGGAGCTGATTGGGAAAGTAATACTTATTATCCGATCACGCTCTTAAGTAAAGGGTTTCCATCGCAAGCATCACTCAGTGGTCAGGAAAAGGAAGCACACTACCAATTGATGATCAATGACCCAATTCCGAATTCTATCACCGCTGAACTACAGTTGTTTGCCGACTTGAGCGGCGAGCTATTGGCTGGAGTGGAATCGATGTTGCAAGAGCCTAACGGCTGCTTTGAGCAGACCTCCTCTACCAATTATCCCAATATTATGGTGCTGCGTTACTTACAGGAGCAGGGGCAAATGGAAGAAAGTATACGCCGCCGCGCCACCGAGCTACTACAACGGGGCTATAATCGACTTGCAGGCTTTGAAGTGCCAACCGGAGGTTTCTCTCTTTTTGGTCACGGAACAGGTAGTCCGGTATTGACCGCATTTGGTTTACTGCAATTTTACGACTTACAAGAGGTTTGGCCTCATGTGGATCAGGACATGTTGGCACGCACCGAAGCTTGGTTACAAGAGCAACTGGCGCAAAGGTCCTTCACTGGGACTATCGACGATGGTTATTTAATTTGGGCACTGAGCCGTGGCGGCCAACGAGTATATACACAGCAATTAAGAATTTTGACTCAGGTGGCGCAGCAACAAGGTGATCCTTACCAACTTGCTTTAGCGGCTCACTTAAATCAACTCTATGGACGATCCGATGAGGCAGGTGAGTTGACAAAGGAACTCGTCGCTAAGTTCTCTTCCGACGCATTTGCCGGCAATCACCAATCTCCATCTTTGAGTCATTCGCAAGGCCAATCGGTGCCCGTTGAGCTGAGTGGTTGGGCCGTGCTAAATGCTATCGACCAGCGGTATCCACTCCCTGAGATTGCACCGATGGTAGAGTTTTTAAGCCAGCACCGCAGTGGGGGAGGCCGATTTGGAGCCACTCCGGCTACTGTCATGGCCTTAAAGGCGCTTACTGCTTATGAGCGCTACCAAGCCCGCCCTAAAACAGATGGTAGCCTCCACGTTACGATCAATGATGTGCTTGTGGAAACGATCGAATACAGCCGGGACGCACCGGCGAGAATCTATCTCGACGGGCTAGGACAGTACTTTGCCGAAGGTAGCAACACCATTGAGTTATCCTATGGCGATTCGCCGCATGCCTTGCCCTATACCATGGATATTCGTTGGCAGACGACCGTGCCCAACAATCATGAACAGGCCCCACTGCAATTGGTAGCTCAACTAATGGAGTCAAATGTAGCGATAAGTGGAAATGTACGCTATCAGGTCGCGGTACGAAATACGCGAGGAGAAACAGCCTACGCGCCGATGGTCTTGGTTGGTTTGCCAGCAGGTCTTAGTTGGCAGAGCCATCAGCTCAAAGAATTGATGGACACCAACCAATTCGATTACTATGAACTGCGTGATCAGTACCTGGTGATCTACATGGAAGAGTTGACTGCTGGCGAAACGCGTTTGTTAAACTTCGACTTAATCGCCACGGTCCCTGGTGTTTACCAAGCACCAGCGGCAACGGCCTATCTCTATTATTTTGACGAAGCCAAGACCTGGGTCGCTGGGCCAAGTATTCACATTCAATAAGCTGACTATGAGACACCTAATAGCAATTTTAGTGGTACTTGGCACTAGTGGCGGTTTGCTGGGCCAGTACCTATTTCCAAATCCGATTTTCCAATTTTTAGGGGAGCAAGCTCGCGAAATGGGCATATCGCAGCGAACGACCTTCCCGTATGATGGTCTTGGTCAATCCTTCCTGCTGGAATCGCAACATAGTTTGTTCTCCCGGGCAGTTGGCGTAGGGCTAAGTCCAAAGCCCTTGCGGCCCAATGGTTTTGGACGCATTGGCCTGATTGATAATCGCTATAATCATCGGTGGGCAAGCTTGTCAGGAAGTCACCTTGGCCACCTTGATGCAGCAGGTTCTTTGCCTCATCGTATCCTTGGAGTGCAGCACGATTTGACCGTCAACTATCAACAACTGCAAACGGAAAAGGACCGAGATGGTGATGGATTTCGAGACCTCCCTCAGTATCGACGTTTTTTCATCCGGAATATGATTCGCACGAACCTTGGGAATGATTGGCACGCTGCTCTTGGAGGTGCCTATCACGGACTACGATCAGAGGGAGGACAAGTTGACTACCAGCGCCGGCATCATTTCCCGGATGGCCCAAAGTATGGTTTCGGTGATGAAACGGATTATGGTGAGTTGTTTTTTCATACAGCACGGCATTTTGGCTCTAATGCTGACCAGAAGGTTTCCTTTCATTCGTCTTTGATCGACCTCAGAAGAGAGCGATGGTTTGGCGCGCGGTTAGGATTGGAAACGGAACAGCGTTTTGCTTCAACCTTGGCCTATGAAAAAATAGGGCTTGGGCAACAAATTCATGTTGGCTTGCAATATCAGTATCATCACCTGGAGGAGCAACTGGAAAATACTAGCCTAAGTAGGAAGCCTTCTTTTGTAGCCTTGTCGGGGCATTACCAACGCTTGCTTAGAGGCCCGTTTATCCTGAAGGCGGGGTTTAGTGTAGACTATCTATTGTCGGGCCGTTGGATGGTTTTGCCTAATCTACGCTCGGATTACCAGTTGGGAGAGAATTGGCAGTTTGGGGTATTTGCCGGACGTGACTATCGGCATCCCTCCACAATTGCCAGCTATCCATCATTGTGGCTGAGTCAGCGACAACTGGATATGGAGGAGATAGGAGTAGATGATATCTTATACTTTGGCGTAGCAGCACGCGGAAGTGATTTGCGCTTGTGGAACTGGCGGGGACAATTTAAGCTTGGTTACCAATTTCGCGAATACCTGAATAAGGTGGTCATTGACCCGTGGACGACTCCTGGAGAATTGGTAAGTGTTTATGATTCGGAGGGCGACGCCTACCAACATCGCTTGCTATCGAGCTTTACCTTGAGCACTTCGGGTCGCTGGCGGGTAGGTGCCCACTACTTATTTGCCCTGGCACAACAAGATACCAGATCGGGAAGGCGAGAAATTCTCTATACCCCTCGACATAGTGGCCTAATGAGCATCGCTTACACTAATTTGCGCTATCGTAGAACGTCCTATGAAGCTCGTCTAGATTATGTGCTTAGAAGCCCGATGCAATTGCCGCTGGAGGGACAAGAGAGTCCTTGGACGCACAATATCAATCTCCATCTGAGCAGTAAACTTCCGGTTTGGCGAGGAGATAGCAAAGAGTTACACCTTTTCATAGGAGCAAATAATTTGCTTAATCAACGACAAGTCTTGCCATTTGAAGGGTCAGATGAGCCTTTTGCGGCTACTTTTGATGGGGCAGGCACTTGGAACAATGCAGGTGGTATCCAAACTTATGCTGGACTAAAGGTAAGTTGGTGAAGCAACTGTTATTGTTTTCTTAAGGTCTGTTACTGTGTAGGACTTGATTCGTCAAAAGGAAAAATTCACAATCATGAAAAAGCAACTCTTCTTCACTCTATTGATGCTGTTCTTGGGTTCAATGACCGTTTTTGCACAAAATTCTCGTGCGGAACAAGTACAGGAGCGCAACGAAATTCGCCGAGAGGCTCGGACTGAGCGTCAGGTACAACGTCATGCGGAACGCAATGAGGTGCGCCGGGATCGTCGAGTAGAACGCCGGGCAGAACGTCGTCGGGATCGTGTACGTGTTGAGCGCCGGGCTAATCGCCGGGCTAACCGCAGTGTAGAACGCCGCGCTCATCGCGTAGAACGCAACCATAATCGTGCGGAGCGCCCTCGCGTACAACGTCGCCAGCGGATTGAAAGGAATGAGGCCAGAGAACTTCGCAACAACCGGAGTGAACGGCGCCGTAGCCGCCGACAGAACTAACGATAGATACAGAATACGGGTGATTTCGAGCCACTCGGCTCAAACAAGTAAGCCGAAGACCTGAAGCATCGCTTCGGGTCTTCTCTTTTAGGCTTTCTTGGCAATAACTTTTCTGAGGAAAATCCTTCCACGTTCCCGACCATCGTCGAAGACTTCAGGTATGATTTCTTGCCAAAACCCATTGAGAGAGCCTTCATAAATACCTCGTCGCCAAGCGAGTTGATACTTCCGTTTGAAGGGAGGCTCATAAGAGTCGCCATCGTCATTGATGTACGTTATTTCATCAATGTAGATCGAAAAATCTTCATACATATACCCTCGAACTTCCATTTCAACGATGCGGTCATCGCTTAGGTGCAAGTAGGATCTGCCAGTCACCTGCCGACCTTGACGCTCTAGGTATACTTCAAAATCATAGCCACGCGTAGATTCCAGGCCACCAACGGTCATAGTTCCTCGCCAGAGGCCATCAAGTGTGGTTTGAGCATTAAGGCTGCCTATACAAAGTAAGAGGAATAGGAGGGAGCTGTTTCGGACTAACATCAGCGCTTCGGGTTTTGCACCGAAAATACATAATTCATGCGATCCAAGGAGGAATTCATTCGGTCTTTACCGAATTTTCCTAAGATAAATCTTGGAAAATCCATTCCGTTGAAGGGCTACATCTAGTTTAGCTTACGGAGGATTGCATCAGCTGGAATTGTTCGCCCAAATAAGCTTGAGCTGCTTGCAGGGAATCAAATCGACGAAGGAATTGTTGAGCGAGGCGATCGCCGGCGCCTGCGGCACTGGGCAATACGAACTGACGGACGTCATCGAGCTTAACTTGCTCTTCGCTTAAGATCAGCAACCGCTCAACCACATTGCGCAGTTCGCGTATATTCCCCGTCCAATTCAGGCTTTGTAGGGATTCCACCGCTTTGGGCTCCCATGTTTTTGGTTTCACTCCATATTCCTTGCAAATCGACTTGTTGAAATGCTCGATTAGTTGGGGGATATCTTCTCTACGATCGTTTAGAGCCGGGACTTCCACCAGGATGACCGATAGACGATGGTAGAGGTCTTCCCGAAAGCGGCCCGCCATAATTTCTGCGCGGAGGTCTTTATTGGTAGCTGCCAACACTCGAACATTAACCGTTAGGTCTTTTTTGCCGCCCACTCGGGTGATCTTGTTTTCCTGCAATGCCCGCAAGACTTTTGCCTGGGCTTGGAGGCTCATGTCCCCAATTTCATCCAGGAAGAGGGTGCCTCCATTAGCTTGCTCAAATTTTCCGGTTCTTTGTTGGGTGGCTCCGGTAAAGGCTCCTTTTTCATGGCCAAAAAGCTCACTTTCAATGAGTTCGGCGGGGATTGCTGCACAATTGACTTCGATTAAAGTTTGATCCGAGCGGGTGCTTTTCGCATGTAATTGACGAGCGACTAGTTCTTTACCCGTTCCATTTGGCCCCGTGATTAGTACGCGTGCATCAGTAGGCGCTACGCGCTCAATAGTAGACTTGATGAGGTCGAGCGCTGTAGAAGAGCCAATCATCGCCTGTGTCTTGCGGGTATTGACCTTCCGCTGCAAGGCTTTTTTCTCACCGATCAGGTTAGATTTATCCTGAGCATTTCGAAGGGTAATCAGTAGCCGATTTAGATCGAGTGGCTTGCTTATGAAATCAAAAGCACCTTTTTTCACGGCTTCCACAGCTGTATCAATATCGGCATGTCCGGAGATCATCACAACTGGCGTGTCGGGACTTAGGATTTGGATGCGATCAAGGGCATCCATGCCGTCCATTTTTGGCATTTTGATATCAAGTACAAGTACATCGAATTTGCCTTGCTTTAACTTGACGAGGCATTCCATGCCATCGGCGGCTTCAACGACTTCGTACTGTTCAAATTCGAGGATTTCGCGGAGGGTGCGACGGATGGCCTGTTCATCATCGACGATCAAAACACGCGCCATAGGAATGGTAAGTTTGGTATAAGAATCGGTTAAAGGATCTACCTGGTCTTATACGGCGAATCGACTGAATAGTTACATAGAACTAAAGTTGAATCTGGGCAATAAAACGATCCAATATCGTCTTGACTTCGGGCTTCATGCTTGGTGTTCGCCCTAGCCATGTATGCAAATGGCCCTGATACTGCATGTGCAAGTACTTTGCAGTCAGGCGAAAGGCTTCATAGAACCCCGGTGTTTCCTCGGCGTCGCTGCCACAGCTGATAGCCCACATGCTGGTACCTTGAATTCGCGCTTTCAAGTCGGGTCGATGACGAAGTATATCAGAATGCCGGTCAAAGAAGGTCTTCATTTGGGCACTCATCGAATACCAATACACCGGACTGAGCAACAGCCATTCATCGTAACCCACCAGGCGCTCCATTAGTGGCATGAAATCGTCGCCCTCAGGATAGCTGTTTTGATAGGAAAAGGGAGCGATGTTTAACTCGCCAAGACTAACCGATTCTATACCCAACTCACCAGCTAAATAGGCGGTAATGGCGGCTGTATTCCCATCTTCCCTTGAGCTGCCATAAATTAAGATGCGCTTCATGTTTTTTGTTTTCGTACCCTTCCGTGTAGTAACTGGTGGCTTGATGACGAACTAAGTGGCTAATTCTTGCAGTGCCAACCAAGCCATTAATCCCGTACTATGCTGGAAGCAATCTTCATCGACATCAAAGGTGTCGGTGTGGACATTTGAGGTAATGCCTTTGGCTACATTCCCCGTTCCTAGGCGATAGAAACAGGCCGGAATCTCTTGCGAGTAGAAGGCGAAATCTTCTCCTGTCATTCGCATGGGCAATTCTACCACATTCTCCGAACCCATATAGGCTTGCGCTGATTCAAATACCCTGCGGGTCAATACTTCATCATTTTTCAGGAATGGGTAGCCGACTAAGACCTCTAGAGTGGCTTGTGCCCCCATTGCTTCAGCAATTCCGCTAGCCATTTGCTGCATTCGACGGTGCGCCTCAAAACGCCAGTCTTCGTCCAGTGTTCGGAAAGTCCCCATCAACTTCACTTCATTGGGAATAATGTTGGTTGCTCCTCCGGTAGAAGCGATATGACCAAAAGTAAGTACGGCTGGTAATGTGGGGTCCGTCTGACGGCTGATCAGTTGTTGTAAGGCTGTGATGATTTGTGCGCTAATAGCGATCGGGTCCACACAGTGTTGTGGAACTGCGCCGTGCCCTCCTTGGCCGGTAATGGTCAAGTATAACTCATCGGCAGACGCCATGTAAAGACCTGGGCGCATGCCGATCTTTCCCACGGCAAGAGGGGGATGGACGTGCTGCCCGATGATACTCCGAGGTGTAGGATTTTTTAGCACTCCTTCCTTGATCATGAGGCTCGCGCCACCAGGCAGTTTTTCTTCTCCTGGTTGAAATAGCAACTTAATAGTGCCGGAAAAAGAATCTCTAATGGACCATAGGATGCGCGCTGCGCCAAATAAACTAGCGGTGTGGACATCGTGGCCACAAGCATGCATAATCCCCTTGTTCTGGGAGCAATAGGGGACATCATTAGCCTCTTGAATCGGCAGTGCGTCCATGTCACCACGAAGCGCTATGCAGGGGCCGGTGCCTTGCTCTCCTTCAATAGTGGCTAGAATACCGGTGCCTGCCACCGGGTACTGGAAAGGGATGCCGAGAGCCTGTAATTGCCCAACGAGGTACCGAGCCGTTTCACGTTCTTCGAAGGAAAGCTCAGGATGCATGTGTAAATGGCGCCGAACACCTACTACATCATCGGCAATATTGTGTGCAATGTCTTTGATTCTTGTCAGCATGAGTCAATGGGGTTAGCGACTATTAGTGGCGTAGAGGCTATGCTTGTCGTTTGAAAAAGTAGTAGAGGGCCACGCCCACACCAAGCACAAACAGACCTGCTACAGCTTCCTCGGGGCGTACGTACAGGGTATTGATCACAAAAGCTGTTGATATACCAACAAAGATAAGCGGCACGAATGGGTAGCCCCAGGTTTTATAGGGACGTTCCAAGTCAGGAGCTTTAATCCGGAAGTAGAATACGGCAGCCCCCGCCAATGCCATAAAGGCATAGTCGATGAAAGTCACGTAGGTAATTAGCTTGTCGAAGGTGCCCCAGAATAAGAGCAATAAGATGGCCCAGGCGGCCTGGGCGGCCATGGCATTGGCCGGCGTATTAAATCGAGGATGCAGTTTTGCCAAGGATTTGAAAAAGATACCGTCCCGAGCCATTGCAAAGTAGATTCTTGGAGCCGACATCGTGTAGATGGCGATCGTGCCAAAAATGGAAATACCGATAGCCACGGCAACGGCCTTGCCTCCACCAGCGAAGGCCGCTTCTAAAGCATCTCCAGCGACCCGTGGACTAGCAGCGATTTCTTCTAGCGGTAAGAGAAGCAGGTAACCAATATTGACCAGGATATAGGTAATGGTGACGATCACCGCACCCAGGATCATGGCGCGAGGTACATTGCGTTGTGGCTGGATGGTCTCTCCAGCGAGATAAGTGGCATGGTGCCACCCTCCAAATGACCACAATACGCCGACCAACGCTAATAGCAGTGCTTTAGCGAGATTGTCTGGACGTAACTCTGTCAAAACCCAGGGGTTATCGGGAGCTGTTTCAGAAAAGAAGGTAAGGGCGACCACGACTACTGCCGCCATGGCTACTAATTTTAGCCCGGTGAAGAGATTGATCACCTTCTGGCTGGTATCTACCCCGCGGATGTTGATGGATGTGAGGCCAGCGATGGTCGCGATGGCCACTAGTATCTTTCCTGTATCATTTAGCGGTACGAAAAACGTCAGGTACTCTGCCAGAGCGATGCCGAGTGCGGCTAAGGAGCCGGTATTGACCACCAATAAGGTAACCCACCCGTACAAGAAACCACTTAGCTCGCCATAGGCTTCACGTAGATAGACATAGATGCCTCCTGCTTTGGGGAACATACCACCCAGCTCTGCGAAGGTGAGTGCCCCGGTCAGGGCTATCAAGCCACCTATGGCCCAAACTACCAGTACCCAGCCGGCATGTGGAAGCGCTGCGACAACGTCACTGGGCGTCTTAAATATGCCGGCACCAATGCAGCTTCCCACCGCGATCATTGTTAAGCCATATAAGGTAATCTTTCGTTGCAGTTGATTCATGCACCTTCGTTTTGATGCTTAAACATACGAGAAATCTTTGGGCAGTAAATGGAGGAATGGTTAAGGTAGGTCGTTGGACGACAAGTACGCACTAGCAGTATTTGGGGCATTTTGTATCTTCCAGGCATTCAAAAAATTGAGCATGTCGAAACGAAGAGGAGCCCAGCTTGAGAATGTGGCTTATAAGATGCAAATGGCCTATCGTCAGCAGGATGATTGGGGGCTTTTGCGTCAATTACAAGATTTTCGCTTGATGAACCGAGGGTTTCGAGGGCGCGCCCGCCATATTTTGCGGCAGCAAGAAGGTCTAATGACTTCAAATCTTTGTGTTTTTGACTATCGCTATTTGGTATGGTCTGGAAAGTCGACCAGGCGAGTCGAGCAAACGGTGTTTTTTATCGAATCGCAGCAGTTATCATTGCCGGAGTTTCTGATGCGCCCCGAAAACTTCTTCCACAAGATTGGCGAGCTATTGGGAATGGATGATATCGATTTCGAACAGTACCCTGACTTTTCTAGTAATTATCGCCTGATAGGAGAGGATGAAACCTATATCCGCCACCGCTTCACGGACCAAGTTCTTCGACTCTTTAGTGTGGAGCGCGGCTGGACGATGGAAGGCCTCGGCTTCTATTTGCTGCTCTATAAGAAAAATAAAGTACTCAGCCCTTCGCGCATACAGGCGCTACACAGCAAGGGCATGGAAGTGTTTGAGGCCTTGGTGGATGAGGGGAAGGATTTTGTTTAGGCCTTTATTTCCACTTTCGAGAATAAAAAACTAGTATCCAGAGAGGGCGATTTTGTACCGAGCCAGAAGATAACTTCGTCAGTTGGAGCTTTTTCTTTTTCTTGATCCCGCATTGCAACTAATTCTTCGAAAAGCTCTTTAATGATAGCTGTTTGTTCTTCTGCTTCAAAGGCATTAAGTAATCGGCGTAGCCCGAGCAAAATGGTGTTTTCGTGTTCATGTATTCCGCCCCAGTCTCGGAGGCGTTGACGTGTTGCCTCTACTCTGTCATGAAGAAAATTCACATCATCAGGTGATAGCTCATATTCAACAAAGAGGAGCAAAATTGACGTAGCTCTCTTCACTTCTTCCCGCCGTTCATATACCTTGCTTTTCGGCAATTCATCCCACCAATACTGTGCCTTGTCATAATCTCCAAGGAAGAAATAAACCACACCAGCCATGTACTGAATGGTTAGGAGTCGATTAATATCAAAATTATGGCCTATTTGCTCTGTTCTATCCGTAAGCGTCACGATTTCGCTAAAAGGCACATCACGAAACTGACCAGTATTCAGCCAGAAATTAAACTTCCACAGTAGCAGTAACTGGAATAATTGTGTTTCCGCCCAAGGGGTTATTATTGGAGAAGTCTGCAAAGCTTCTGCTTTCCGTAAGACCTGGGGAAACCATTCCCACTTTCGATAGGTATAAGCCAGGTTGAGGTACATGTCCTGTGCCTTTATGTAGGCTTCTAGATAGGTTTTCTGTAGCGGCTTCCGTTGTGCAAAGAGGTCTAAGGCCTTTTCTATCCATTCAACAGCATCGGCCCGTTCTCCTAAATAAAAATGTAGCCGGTGTCGCAGGAAGCAATATCGAACCTGTCCGTCAAAATCAAAGTCTTCGATTGCCATTTCCTTGCAAACCTCCAATGCTTGTTGGAAGAGTGCTTGTCGATTCTGCGCGTTGGCCTTTTGAAATAGCTGCGGATTAGTTGTGTCGTAGTAAAGTGTGTTTAGTTTTCGCTCGGCATGGAGTTTTTGGGTAAGACTTTCAAGAAGGGCCAGGTCTTTCTCTAATTCTTTGGCTACCTTTTTTTCATTGGTTTCCATTTTGATTCTTAGGCGAGCAAATACACCTTCGTGATGGAGCGTGGTTAGCTCATGCTTTGCCGCTAGTTTGATTCCCTTATCAAATTCTTCGATGGCCATGGAATGAAACTGTCGTTCGCGAAGAATGAGGCCATTTTCAAAATAGCAGCGAACCTTTGTCGCCACTTTACTCGGGTTATTTTCCCACTGTGTTCGAAGTACTTTGAAAACAATACCCGAAAGTTGGCGAATAGCGGCATGATGGTCCGATTTCTTGAAGCCTTCATGTTTATTGATAAAAGCCTTGATCGCATCATTATCAAACACTGGAAGGTCATTCAATAGAAAATCATACAGGTCTTCGTATTTCTGTTTGCCTTGGCGACTTTCAGCGTCGAGTGCCAGCCGGATGTGAATCTTATCCGACCTATTGAGGGAATTTATCAAAGTGTGCAGTTTTAGGGCACTCATACAGACCAGCTTCGTTGTGAAACAGTTGAAATTTCGAAATAGTATGAAAAGTCTTCTGGCTTAGATGGGAGTTGTGGGCGACCTTTGGATCGTATCAAAAATGTACTTGAAACAGGTACATGGCAAGTATACAAATAAACTACAGGAAAATAAGTACCTAAGACTCGAACTTGTACAAACGCCAAACCCTCCCAAAAGACCAACTGGGACTGGAAGGAGTAACTAAGGCTACTAGGCATTAGTGCTCCTTCCACCTAACCCTTAAAAATCCAACACAATGGTTGTTAGCACATACCCCGAACCGTACAATCAGCCGGTAACGAGTAACAGACACACGGATGAAAGGGCTGTTCGGAAGGCTATTCCCACTAAAAGAATGCGCATTGCGTTAATTGGTAGAGGAACTAACCGTCTGGATGATACGCTTATTCAACATGTGACAGTTCAGCGGTCGTTTTCGACGGAGAAAGCCGGAGATAAGATGGATACTACCTTGGCGAAATGGCTGGTGGAACAGTCAGAGAAAGAAGAAATTTATTGGCGAGCAAAAATATGCAGCCTCCACATTACAGAATCTACACCCCAGAAAACCGAAGATAATTTACGAACTGCCCTGGAGTGGTGCTCTTCTCACCGAGTAGATGTTGCGATTATCACAAATATTGCTTGGTGCAAGGGACATCGATGGGATAATGAAGCCCTGAAAACAATTAGAAAAACGAAAAAATTACCCCTGGTTTGTATCTCGGAAGAGCCATCAAATCTGAAGGAAAAGGATAACCGCTTTTACACGGCCGATAGCCGGCGAGCTCTCTCTGCAATATTAGCTCAATTGGCTGGCGCAGTGGGCGAAGCGGTTCCATGAATCGCATTTTGCAACAAACACAGAAGGAATGGCAAAGAAACTCTACACAATTAACAACCTACTTAATTTAAAAGTCCATCAAGATGTACAGGGCCTCGAATGGGCTCTTGAAATCACTCCGGTTAGCGGGAATCCAGTATTGGAGAATTTCCATGAGAAATTATTGGAAGTTAGTATTAGTGAAAACCCAAGCGGTGGCACTTATACGGTGACAACCGAAGTTATCCCAAACCCCAATATGGATAACTATGTCAAACAATTGGAATGGCCGGAGGCAAAGGGCATACCGAATTATCAGTTTCAGACTATGCCACAAGCGGGTGGATCTGTTCCTGGAATGGCGATTGGTATGGGGGACTTGATTATCTATCTCAAATATTCAGATAATGGTAGCTCGGCTACTCACTTCACAATAGGCCTATTTGTAGACAAGAGTACCGGCAGTAATATCCACAAAGTCGGCCACCGTTAAAAAATAGCAGCTGTTATCAGCTGACAAAGATCTGGTCACTTCCCGGAAGCTCGACCAGAGGGGGGGAGTCGGCGCGGCGCGTAGGGGACGCGGGCCAAGCCGCCCCCTTATTTTGTGGATAACTTTTTGTTTGTTCTTCCCATCCCGCTCATCCATTTTTCCTACTTTTATTGTTATTAAGATACGACTGGAATTCATTCCTATTCGCTTCCTTTCGCACCGAAATTACTATTGGGAAAATGCCAGAATTCTGCCACCTACACTGCCATACACAATACTCATTGCTTGATGGGGCTTCCGAAATCGGGACCATGATGCAAAAGGCCGCCGCTGACGGCCAAAAGGGGGTAGCACTTACCGATCATGGCAATATGTTTGGTGCCTTTAAATTTGTCGCAGAAGCAGAGCGCAACGGCCTGAAACCCATCGTCGGCTGTGAGTTCTACCTGGTCGAAGATCGCCATCGCAAGGCCTTCTCCCGCGCGCGAGGCGAAAAAGACGTGCGTTTTCACCAACTCCTGTTAGCCAAGAATCAGCAAGGGTACGAAAACCTTAGCAAGCTTTGTTCCCTAGGCTTTATCGAAGGCTTGTACAGCAAATTCCCTCGTATTGATAAAGAGTTATTGCTGCAGTATCATGAAGGCTTAATTGCTACTTCCTGCTGTATTGGTGCCGAGGTTCCACAGGCTTTCTTACAAGGCAAAGACGAGGAAGCTGAAGAAAAACTGAAGTGGTGGTTGGATCTTTTTGGTGAAGACTACTATATCGAGATACAGCGCCATCGAGGCTTGGAGAACATTGACAGCCTTGGTGTCAGCCAGGAAGATATCAATCAAAAGCTACTGGCATTGGCAAAAAAGTACGATGTCAAGGTCATTTGCACCAATGATAGCCACTATGTAGAAGAAGATGATTGGGCACCGCACGACATTCTGCTGTGTATCAATACCAACAGCCTGTTAGAGGAAGAGAAGCGCTTCAAGTTTCCGAGTTCTGATTTCTATTTCAAGACACAGGCGCAAATGAACCAATTATTCAAGGATGTACCTGCGTCCTTGGATAACACCATGGAGATCTATAGTAAGATCGATAAGTTGACCCTGGCGCGTGACATCTTGTTGCCGGCTTTCCCTTTGCCAAAGCAATTTAAGACACAAGATGACTACTTGCGTCACTTGACCTACGAAGGGGCAAAACGACGCTATGGGACAATTACGCAGGAGATCAAAGAACGCCTGGACTTTGAACTGAAGGTCATTGAGAACTCTGGTTACCCGGGTTACTTCCTCATTGTACAAGATTTTACGACTACTGCTCGGGAGATGCAAGTCAGCGTAGGGCCAGGGCGGGGGTCTGCAGCTGGTTCAGCGGTAGCTTATTGTATTGGCATTACGAATGTCGACCCAATTAAGTACGACCTGCTCTTTGAGCGATTCCTCAATCCTGAGCGGGTCAGTATGCCTGATATTGATATTGATTTTGACGATGAGGGCCGTCAAAAGGTGATCGATTATGTGATCGATAAATATGGCCAAAACCAAGTGGCACAGATTGTCACCTACGGTACGATGGCGGCTAAGTCGAGCCTACGCGATGTAGGTCGGGTTATGAATGTTCCCTTGCCCGAAGTTGATCGAGTAGCCAAGACCTTCCCCAATCACCTCAAAGCCAGCTTGGCGAAGGTTTTAGCTGATAAAGACATAGACCCCAAGCTCAAAGGGGCGCTCAATAGTGAGGAACGCGAAAAAGCTTATCGCTTCCGCGACCTGGCTGATGGTGAAGACCAGATTGGGCAGATGATCCAAACCGCCCGTAAACTAGAAGGGTCTATCCGTAATACAGGGATTCACGCCTGCGGGGTCGTGATCACCCCAGATGAAATTACGAAGTACGTTCCGGTAACGGCGGATAAGTCGAACGGCATGTTGGTCTCGCAGTTCGACAATAGCGTTGCCGAAGATGCGGGCCTGCTCAAGATGGATTTCCTGGGTTTGAAAACCCTCACGATTATCAAGAATGCTGTGCGAATGGTGAATGAAAACCATGGCGTAGAGCTAGATATGGATGATGTTCCGCTGGATGACCAAAAGACGTATGAATTATTCCAGCGTGGTGAAACGGTTGGCATTTTCCAGTATGAGAGCTCTGGGATGCAGAAATATATGAAGGAATTGGTTCCTTCTGCCTTCGAAGATCTCATTGCCATGAATGCTTTGTATCGCCCAGGGCCATTGGAATACATCCCCAATTTCATTGCGCGAAAGCACGGCCGCGAACCGGTGACTTACGATTTGCCGGAAATGCAGGAATACCTGGAAGAAACCTACGGGATCAATGTCTACCAGGAACAGATTATGCTCTTATCGCAGAAACTGGCAGGGTTTTCGAAAGGGGAAGCCGATATGTTGCGTAAGGCCATGGGTAAGAAAAAGAAGGCCTTACTGGATAAGATGTTGCCGAAATTTCTGGAAGGCGGTGAAGAGCGCGGTCATCCGCGTAAGACCTTGGAGAAAGTCTGGACCGACTGGGAGGCTTTTGCCTCTTATGCATTCAATAAATCGCATTCTACTTGTTACGCTTTTGTTGCCTTTCAGACTGCTTATCTGAAGGCGCATTACCCGGAAGAGTTCATGGCTTCGGTTTTAACGAACAACAAGAGCGATATCTCGAAGCTGACCTTCTTCCTGCAAGAGTGCAAACGAATGGGATTAGATGTGCTGGGACCTGATATCAATGAATCTGTTTCCGACTTTTCGGTTAATGTACAAGGCCAAATCCGCTTCGGACTTTCCGCTCTTAAAGGGGTAGGAGAGGGGCCAGTTGAAGGCATATTGGAAGAGCGTTCCGCTGCTGGAAAATATACAGGTGTATTTGATCTACTAACACGACTAGATCAAGGTAAGATCAACAAGAAAGTCCTGGAGAGCCTGTCATTAGGTGGTGCTTTTGATTGCTTTGAGGAGATCCACCGAGCGCAATACTTCGCTCCTTCTGATAAGTACGATACCTTCATCGAGCATTTGGTGCGTTTTGCAAGTGCCTATCACAGCCAAAAAGTATCGGCAGCCAATTCTCTCTTTGGCGCTATTCAGGAGGAGGTTATGGTACAGCCACCAGAACCGCCTGAGTGCAGGGAATGGAGTTTAATCGAGAAACTTGAAAAGGAAAAACAAGTAACCGGTATCTTCATTAGCGGTCACCCATTGGATGACTATAAGTTGGAGGTGGCGAATTTTGTTACCTGTTCACTAAATAATATTGATAACCATCAGCAACGTTCAACGCTTAAGCTGGCTGGTTCCGTGACAACAGCCCGCCATATGATATCCAAGAATGGCAACGGTTGGGGAATTGTACAAGTAGCGGACTATGATGGTGATTTGGAATTCCGCCTATTTGGGGAGGATTATCAAAAGTTTAAACACCTGATGGAACCAGGGAAGGCGGTATTTATTAAGGGGAATTTCCAAAAGAGCTGGCGCGATGAGAGTCTTGAATTCCGAGTGAAAGAGATTCGGCTGCTGGAGAGTATAGGTGAGAACATGACAACAGGCATTACAATTACACTATCGGTTGACCGTCTGTCAACCGATCTCGTTTCACAACTCGATGACCTATGTACACGCCGGAATGGCCAGCATCGCCTGCGAATGGTATTGCTTGATCAACAGCATCGCATCAAACTGAGCTTGGCAGCGAAGGAGCGCCGGGTTTTAGCTGATAACGAATTTGCACAAGAGCTAGACAAGCTCGGTGTTAAGTACAAGCTGGAAACCGCCTAATACAATTGTGGAAGTATTCCGCTTCGCAAATGGCCAATATCTATTAGTAGATGCTTACCGTAATCGCAGAAACGAAACATTGGATAGCTGTCAATAAACAGGCTGGGGTCAATGTAGAGCAACTCTGGGATTATCCAAGCGTGGAAAAGCAGGTTTCGGATTATTTACAAGAACAAGGAATCCGCCAGCCATATGTTGGCATAGTTCATCGCCTCGACCGGCCGGTTAGTGGCGTTTTGCTTCTTGCCAAGAAGAAGTCTACGCTAAAAGCATTGAATGAGCAGTTTCGCGAACGACAGGTTCATAAAATTTACTGGGCAGTCGTAGAGGGGCAGCCTGAACAAACTACGGGTGTTCTGCAGCATTTCTTGGTGAAAGATCAGCGCTTAAAAAGGGCATTTGCCTATGAAAAAATGCGAAAAGGAGCTGTTGACGCTCGCTTATCCTTCCAGCTCCTAAGAAAGGAGTCCCAAACCAGTCTATTGCATATAGAGCCACATTCCGGGAAGTTTCATCAAATTCGTGTGCAGCTTTCCACTGCTGGTTACCCGATTGTAGGAGATGAAAAATATGGAGCTCGAATGACGGCCCGTAAAAGCAGCATACTCTTGCATGCACGTGCACTTTCTTTTATCGACCCGCAAACAGGAGAAAAACAGGTCATCACTGCTTCATTACCACCAGGCCGTGATTGGCAAATAGGTGACGGGCTGCAAGCTTAGCCAAAGAGGGAACGTTTCTTCTGCTTACTTCACTGGGGTTGTCAATTCCACCGTGTGTCCATCCGGGTCTTTAAGGTAGATGGAATGAAAGTAGGTATGATCCTGAAATTGGAACGAGATATTCATTTGATCAAAGTGTGTCTGCGCAGCTATAAAATCTTCCTGACTTACCCGGAACGCAAAATGGTCGATCGTCAGAAAATGCCTGGTATGTGGGCTAAGAGGAGTGGCTGGTGCTTGAACCGGGAAAAGCGCTAAACCGAAATCACCTTTGATCATGAAAACAGGAAATGGCTTCCATTCTTCAGGTTGCCAAGCTTCAAGCCCTAAAACTTCGGTATACCAACGGATAGAAGTGGCTAAATCGTTTACTCTAATCGCCACATGATCAAGGTGTTGTAAATTGAAAGGTGCAGACATGATGAAAATTAGTGACCAACGGATGTAGGAGTCGTCCAAAGATAGAACAAACACACCTACAGATTAGATGAACCAAGCCGAAACGTTGAACCGATTCTTCTTCGTGCGAAAGCAACATACGTTGCATCGAGTTAACTGCAGCGATTTGCAGTACGTTCATGCCGATGGTAATTACTGTTATCTGGTGACCCACGATCAGAAGAAATTCGCTGTGAAAATTTCTCTTCGACAACTATTGACTAGGTTGCCTGAGGAGGGGTTTGCGCGTATTCATAAAAGCTATGTAGTCAATTTAGACTACCTAGGGAAACTAGACCTTAAAGAGCGCAAAGCGTATATGGGAGCTGATCTTGCCCTTCCAATTGGACGGACCTTTATGTCAGACCTTACTCATCGCTTATCAATTGTATGATCATAGGGGAAATAGTTATTTAATTAGTCAGTATATATTCTTCCAACTTCTTTTGATTAGCCGCTAGGGAATTCCTACATTCGGAACCTTAGTAACCCAGATCATGCAAATTCTCCGCGAACTTGTTCAGATTATCAACCGAACTAAGTTGCGCAGTCTGCGCAAAATAGGCTTCCCATTTCAGGAAGACAACCGCCTGGGGGAGTTCTACGATTTGTTAGCGCAGGGCGAACTTGATGAAAAAGCAATTGCTCAGCAATTGCTTGGAAAGCCAAGCCTTACCGGAGGGTATCGCCGCCTCAAAGCAGATTTGAGCGGCCGCTTGATTGATGCCCTATTTCTCATAGACTTGTCGTTGCCCTCTTACAATAAACGACAGGTAGCCTACTATGAAATTTACAAGAACTGGTCGGCCTCAAAAATCCTTCTGGGTAAGAATGCTCGATTTGCTAGCGTACAGTTAGCCGAGCGCGTAGTTCGTCAGGCACAGGATTATGAGTTCAATGAAGTGGCGCTGGATATTTGTCGCAACCTTCGGCTTCACTACGGAACCATCGTAGGAGATAAGGCTAAATATGCGCACTACGCCGCTAGTTGCAGCCACCTGCAGGAAGTAGTAGCAGCAGAAAATCTGGCAGAAGGCTTTTATGCAGAACTCATCCTCAATTTTGTACGAAAGAAGGCGGGCCAGGAGCACATCAGTGAGCAGGCACAAGCCTTTTATGAAGAACTGCAGCCTTTACTGGAGCGCTTAGATTCCTATAACCTACATCTCTATGCCAATCTGATTCAGCTTGCTAGTTACACGGCCAGAAATGATTACGAAGGGGCGGCAACGGCTTGTGAGGCCATGATCCAATACTTTGAAGGCAAGCCGTACTTGGCCTCTGTACCTTTACAGATTGCTTACTACCAGAAGCTGGTTTGTTACCTACAGCTGCGACGCTTTGATGAGCAAGCCATTCCAATCGATAGATGCCTGAGTCTGATGGAAGAAGGGGCCTTCAACTGGTTCAAATTCCAAGAAACCTACCTGGTCTTGGCCCTACACACGGAACAGTACGGGCGAGCATATGAAACCTACCGAACCAGTGTCGATCATCAGCGCTTCACTAACCAACCAGCTAATCTTCGGGAATACTGGCGGGTTTTGGAGGCCTATCTGCACTTCTTGGTAGAGATTGGCGAGTTACCCCAAGCGGACGAGGATCAACGCTTTAGCAAATTTCGGATTGGCCGGTTTTTGAACCAAACGCCTATCTTCTCCAAGGATAAGCGAGGCGTAAATGTGAGCATTCTTATTGTCCAAATCCTTTTCCTGGTTTCCAGAGGGATATATGGTGATACCATCGATAAGATCGACGCCGTGGAGCAGTACTGCCGCCGTTACTTATATCAGGATGATACCCTGCGAGCTTTCTATTTTATTAAGGCATTGCTGGTGCTTCCGAAGAGCGGCTTTCACCGGGAAGGAGTACGCCGCAAGGCAGCTAAATACCTGGAGAAATTGAGTCAATTACCTATGGAAAGAGCCGGCTCATCGGCGGCCTATGTCGAAATTATCCCATTTGAGCGGCTTTGGGACTTACTGCTAAGTAGCTTAAAGACAAAGTTTTATCGCCGCGGCGACTAAATATATATAAAAAATAATGTTTTGTCCTTTCATTGTATTAGATAATATTCTATATTTGTTCTACCCAAACAAGAGAGCACAAAAGCTATACTACCTACCTTTTCATAATTCCTTTATGATTTTGTGAGACACTCCCCCCTTCATTCGAGTGTCATCTTAAGCACTATTGCTATGCCAATTGCGGCGTAGTTCGAGCAACACAATTGATCCACCCCCCATTTCGGATTGGCGGCGATTACCGTCCATCTAATTGAGTTTGCATTTTTTGAAATTCGAACTTTTCCTCCTTAGGGAAGAAAGGTCAATAGTGTCGATATCCCATGTGCGGGATCTCGAAGTAAATCACATCATCACATGAAAAAGGTAACACAGACTTCAAACGAGAGGGGTAGCTATGCCTGCCCACCAACGAAGAACGGCAAAATCATTATTGTTGAAACAGTCGGTCCTCGTAGGATGTAGCAGTCCATTAAAGTACATTGACAAGCAGGATTCTGGGATGAAAAAAGCAAGGAACACTTTACAAACCTACTTGCACTTTCCATGCGTTCTTCTCTCACATTCCGCTTTTTTACTTTTGGTCCGAGTCATAGTTCGTTATTGGTAATGTTCTAGGTGTTTTTCCGGCATTACTCAGGTATCGGCATGACTCGGACTGGACTTTTTCTTTCCATTTCTTTAAGTGGAGCAACCGCTCCTTTTCAATTTAGGCCCATTAGTGACCTAAATTCGACCTTTCCCTTCTTCATTATTCCCCTGTCGATATACCCGTTACCTGCTGGATTTCTCGTTCAAATCAGCTTCCTATTAGTTTGTTTTAATATGTGTTTTTTTATTAACTAAAAATCTGATAACCAATTAGATATAATTTTTACTATTGTTTTTGTGTAAAATAAAAGTGGAACAGAATTGCACGTTTTGTCTATGATTTATCTCGATTCTCCCCCTACATTTACAATATCATTGAAAGGTGGGCTTATCACATGAAAGACTTTTACACGATCATCAAAACAATTAACGCTCCTGTGAGCGGACTTTGTGAAACCTTAGTGACGATGTTCCCCCCCTTCATCGTTTCGTATCGAACTCCGGCCTTGGTTAGCACATTTTGTGGAGGGCCGGAGTTTCTTTTTAACCTTTTCAATGATTGTGCCAAAAATGAATTTCAAGTAGCAAGCATGTTTTGCGACTTTGAAAATAAAGCGAAGAATAAATTCAGTTTTGTTTAAAAGAGGATGGCTAAGGCTTTCCTCCAATCATAATCACATGAAAAGGTTAATGACGGCTTTCCTTCGGTAAATGTCTCTTGCCTGTTTCAGATTCTTTGAAACAGGTACTTACCGAAACGGCTTTCCTTCATTTCCTTTTTGTTACACGGTTTTCTGTAGTTCCTGTGCCATGTTCTGTACGAACGTGGTATTGGCATTTTATTGCATTGACCGACAAATTCCTTGTCCGCGCTTCACAGGCAACTGTTGGTACGCGGAGATTTCAGCGAGAATGGTTTTTGAAGCCGTTTCCGCAGATGGTGTAGCAAATTATAATCACATGAAAAACAATTACACGAACCTCCCACTTGGGATGCCTTCAGTAGTAACGAACACCACCAGCACTCTTCTAGTGGTGTTTTTGTCGTTTCTAGTTGCGCCAGTCTTCGCGACGGAATACAAAAGTTTTCCTGATCAGTGGAAAGAACAACGATCCGCAGACGCTGGGGAGTGGCTAAAGGCGGGTAATTCCACGCATTACCTACCTAATTACGATAGTCAATTTTGGGAAAGCTCTTCATCGTATTGGACAGCCGCCTCATCCGCGATGCTGGCCACTTATGAGATAGACAACGTGGATGGCCAGATGATTGACATTACCTGCGGAGTTTTACACGATATATATGATTCCGGGGGCTCAGCAGGAGATTATAGCAATAATGAAGACTACACAGTAACGTTCTGTAACCCGGCTGGTCATGTGATCTTTGCGATGGATTCTCCGTATAACATTCAAGCCAATGATTTTTTGAGGATTTATGACGGTACATCTACTGGTGCCACGGAGTTCATTAATTCCCCAATTACAAGTGGCAGCGGCTTGTCTGCTTTTGAACCTTTCACCAGTAGTGGAACTTGTCTGACGCTAAACTTTACGTCCAACGGTTCGTCTGTGAATTTTGGCTTTCACGCCTATGTTCGCTGCACCGAAGAAGTGACGACAAATACTTGCTCTGGCACATTTACCGACTCAGGTGGTACGGGGTCTCCTTATAGTGACACTGAAAACCAGACAACAACCATTTGCTCCGATAATGGCGGGCAACCAGTGGTTGACTTTACCATTTTTGATATCGAATCTGGTTTTGATTTTCTCTACATTTATGATGGTGCTACCGCGGGCATTTCTCCGATCGCTGGCAGCCCCTTTACCGGAACAACTAGCCCTGGCACAGTCACTGGTACCGGTACTTGCCTGACATTTAACTTTATTTCGGATGGACTTGGTACGGCTCCAGGATGGAATGCTAACATTAGCTGCATCGGCGGCCCCATGGGCTCAGCTGACTATACCATTGACGGAGGCGATCAAACCACCTGCATGGGCATCTTCGCCGATGATGGCGACGATATTGCCAATTACGATGGCTCTACAGATTATACAGTCACCTATTGCTCCGGCACCAGCGAACAGATCGTTTTCACCTTTAGTGAATTCAATACGCAGGCAGGAGGTGACCTTCTTTATGTATACGACGGACCCACAACTGCTTCACCGCCATTGGCAGGCAGCCCCTTTTCCGGTTCAGGCCCAGCAAATTCCCCCGGCTCGATTAGTTCCACGAATACATGTTTGACTTTTCAATTTGACGTAAATAACGACGCAACTACCGGCTTAGGCTGGCAGGCGGAGATCAGCTGCTCCGGTACCGGTACATCCGCTTCTGGGCCAAGTTGGTCTGGAACTAGTACGGTAAATTGTGCTAGTTCCGATGAGATCGGGGGTGTCGTTTACGACGACTCGAACAATGATGGCTCTCGCGGTTCTCGTGAGGCGGGTATCAAAGACATCTCAGTGTCCATCTATGATGACGCTGGGTTTGTTAATTCAACCACTACCGATGTCAATGGCGAATTTACCTTTGGCGGCCTCAACAATGGACAGGTATATCGTCTGGAGTTTGATGTCACCGATTTCTGGGAAGAAGGTGCCTACGGCCCGAATTCGGGTACCTCTGTACAATTCATCGCTGGCGGTCGCTGTAATGCTGACCTAGGCCTGATCGACAAAGCCCGGATTTGCACGGTGGACAATCCGCGTTATCTGGTGCCCTGTTATATCAATGGCGATCCGGCTCATACAAGCAATCAGGCCAATACTAGTGTTGCGTCTTTCTTGTATAATGATAGTGGTAACTCGCCGGCAGCTTCCTATCTAAATTTTGCCGACATGGGTACAATTGGTACTGTCTGGGGAGCTACCTATAACGATAAAGATCAACGAGCCTATTTCAGCTCCTTCCTTAAACGCCATGCGGGTATGGGACCTGGTGGCGTTGGTGCTATCTATTCTCAGCCTATTGGAGGAGGAGCTTCGTCGGCTACCGTTTTTTATGACTTCGGCTCCTTAGCGGGTACCATCGACGATAATGCAACCCGTTTCCCTGGAACGGGTAATGCCTTTGGTCAAGAAGGTCCTTGCGGTACTTGTGATAATATCGACCCAACAACCTTCTCCCAAGTAGGTAAGGTTGGTTTCGGTAGCATGGAAATATCACCGGATAATGACTTTGTCTATGTGACGAACTTATTCGATCGTAAAGTCTATCAAATCCCAGCGGTTAGCCCAGCTCCAGGTAGTGCGGTGGCCTTACCATCCCAACCATGGTTGGGAAGCAGCGGTTGCAACGGTACTTCTCGGCCGTTTGGTTTGAAGTACTATCGCGGGAAACTGTATGTTGGTGTCATCTGCGATGGCGCATCAAGCGGATGTAATCCGACTTCTTCTTGTGGCTCGTTGGAGGCAACTGTTTATGCGTATGACGGCAGCAGCTGGAGTACAATCGTTAGTTACCCATTAGATTATTACCGCAGAACCTATCGCAATGGTTCCAATTACTGGGTGCGTTGGATGGACAACTGGAATCAAATGTCTCCTTATGTTGGCAATATTACTGATGCACAGTTTGCTCAACCGATCTTTGCCGGCATTGAATTTGACGACGACGGTTCACTCATCATGAGTTTTGTTGATCGTACTTCTATGCAGTTGGGCTATCAAGCTCCTGCTCCTACCCAAAATTCCGGTGGAACTGCAGAACGCAATTTTGTACATGGTGATATCCTGCGGGCACATTATGATCCAGGTAGCGAGACATTTACTTTAGAAAACAATGGTGTCGCTGGTGGCTTAACTACTACGAACCCATCCAATACCTCAGGCCCTGGTGGTAGATCTTTCTACTGGGGCGACTACTGGTACGGAGCAAATAATAATGCAGGTGTAGGCTCGATGGCCTTATTGCCAGGCACGGGTGAGGTAATGTTCTCACTCGGTGACCCGATTGATCCTTACGCAAACGGTATTGCTTGGATCAACAACAATAATGGTCAATCCAATCGACGCCTGGAAGTATACCAAGGATCTCCTTCTGGCAACTCACCTACCTTCGCCAAGAGTGGCGGTTTGGGGCAGATTGTGCCTCAATGTGAGGTGGGCCAAATCGAAATCGGAAACTACGTTTGGTGGGATGCAGATTTGGATGGTTTGATGGATCCAAGTGAACCTGGTATACCCAATGTCTTAATGCAATTGTTCCTGGATCCAAACGGGAATACACAAGGCAATAACCCGGTAGATGGAGACGAAATTCTAGTAGCTACT
>SPJK01021334.1_pt1 | contig 72649 bp, 66 predicted proteins | sample 3741771 | NCBI WGS metagenome assembly SPJK01 (sample SAMN10925997, study PRJNA522277) | cold seep metagenome | isolation source: Elba SIP-enriched marine methane seep metagenome, extraction at timepoint T2 | place: Italy: coast of Elba, Mediterranean Sea
ATAGTTTGCCGCTTCGGCGGGCGTTTGAACCCGGAAACTCAATGATTATAGAGGGCTTTTGATTGTCTGTTGTGAATGTGGGGGACATGGGGGGTTCCTTCCTGTTTTGGCTTTTTTGGGGGGGGATTGGGGGTTTATCAGTCTGGACTAAAAGTCCATCACGCCGAATGATGGCGTCTGTCTGTGAGACTGAGAGGAGGTATTGCCGTTGTTCATCAAGCCCTGCGCCTGTTCTTCAGCCTTGCGGATCAGCATAGAGAGGTTGGTGACCTGCTGTTGGTGGGTAGGGCCGTCGCTGCCGGCGATGGACAGCTTGGGATAAGGGAAAGGGTTGGTCTGGGCCTCGGGCCAGCACCGTCCCAGCAACCAGGTCAAGGCAATCACATCATCTTCTGTGTCATGACGATTATGACAGGCACCATAATGATCAAGCAGGTCGCATAGGCGATTATCCAAGCTGCCGACGGAGCGCCAGTCGAGATCACGTAGGGTACAAGCCCATTTGGCCCTTGTATTGGCAAGGGCAGGCATAGCCTTTTCCAGCATGACGCGGTCAAACCCATTATTGTGGCTGATGATCAAGCCACACTGGTCTACCCGCTCAAGAAAGGTCTGAACTTCTGGGTGGGTAGAACCAACTGATTGACCACAATCGGATACAAGGTTCAGGGTGCCGGGAAATATGCCCCTGTGAACATAGGGGCCATAGAACCCACAAATCTGATGCCAGCTATCATAGGCAATTTCCACCCAGCCAAGTTCGGTTACATAATCGAACTGGTGTGACAGGCCTGTTGTGCCAACATCAATGACAATGGCGGATCCAACAGACTGGTTTCTGGAGAGGCGAATGTCGCGCCGATCAAGATAACGCAGAACTTTATGGCGTGGTTCATGGCCAAAAGGCGGTTTGATTGAGTGGTGGGGACTGCTCATTGGGGGCTCCTTAGAACTTGAGTTAATCGGCTGAGCGTGGGGAAGAGGTGTTTGCAGTTCTATTGTCTGGCTCTTGACCAGCGCTATCGATGGGCAATGCCTGACCGAACTCTTTGGCGAGCAGGCGATCAAATGCTGATCCATCCTGACGGGTCAGATTAGGGACATAGCGGGAATAGACCTTGAATAGCATTTCTGTTGTGGTGTGGCCCATCTGGCGGGCAATCCATTCAGGGGATTCACCTGCTGCCAGCCACAGCGTGGCTGCTGTGTGCCGTGTTTGGTAGGGACGGCGGGCCCGAAGGCCTAGATGCCGGAGTAGGGGATACCAGACACGTTTTGTGACGTTGCTGTTCTGCAGTGGCTCGCCTTTGCTGGTGCAGAAGACAAAGTCTGACAAGTCGCTCGTAGCCTTGTGCTGGTTCTGTAGGGCTTCAAAGACCAATTGGTTCATCTGCACTGCGCGGAATGAACCATCCGTCTTGGTGGGAACGATACGCCCTTGGACATAGGCCTGGTGGATCAATAGCTCCCGCCGTTCAAAGTCGACATTTTGCCATGGCAGTCCGTCAATCTCGCTGGAGCGCAATCCGGTGAAGAAGCGTACGGTGTAGTAGTTCTTATAATCAGGACGCACGGTATCAATGATAGCCCGAACCTCATCAAGGCTGAATGGTTGAACCTCAATACGGGGGACCTTTAATGGTTTGATACCTTGATATGGATTTACGAAGTCATATCGACTGGCGGCTTCTGTCATCACCATCCTCAAGGGTGTCATGATATGGTTGACCCGCGTTGCAGACAGTTGCTTGCCGGTTTCTGGATTCACGGCGGCAATACTTGCTCGAAACTTCAGTATGTCTGCTTTATTGATTGCATTGACGGGTACACCACCAAAACGGGGAAGCAGATACTTCTCGAAGTTGATTGTCGTTGTATCAATATAGGATCGCCGCCATTCGACTTTCTTCTCTTCCATCCATACTTGGGCAAAGTCTGAGAAGAGGGGCGTATCTGCATTCAATGCTGCCGCCCGCTGATCGAGTTTCCGGAATTCTTCAGCACGAGGGCTGTTCGGGAAGTACTTGCCATAGTCAAAAGTGCCCAGAACAATCTCAGCTTCAAGGCGCTTCAGAATGGTCTGCAGGCGCCTGCGGTGCTGAGGTGTGTCGGTGAGGCCTGTAGCTTCACGACATCTCTGCTTCTTGTATCTGAAGTCGACGTGAAGCATGTCGCCGCGCTTAGTAATTGAAGCCATAACGTGGTTCCTTAAGCGGTTGCCATTGGAAGCATGGCAGGGGCGCAAGATGCCATGTCTTGTTCAATCTGTTCCCAGATGTAGAGAATCTTCCGACCGCCAAAGGGGCGGATGTAATGGATGCCTTCGATCAATACTGAATCTTTAAGTGAGTTTCGGATAGTACGTGGATCATACTTGATGCGGGCCGCTAGTTCATCTGTGGTTAGGTATGTGTGCTGGACATTCATCTCAATTGCTCCTATTGTTTGTTTAGTTTAGCGACCTATAAAGTGATCGCTTTAGTGATATAAATATATCACTTATATTTTGTATTGCAAGGGGGAAAGGCAATTTATTTTGCCTTTTTGTAGGCCATGCCGGAATTTGAGGTGTTTTCTGAGCAAATCAGGGCTGCTAGAGCACTTGTAAGGATGTCTCAAGATGAGTTGGTTGAACTCTCAGGCGTCTCAATCGCAACAATAAGACGATTAGAGGCTAGGGATGGGCCGTTACCCAAAAGGTCATCAAGCGGAGAAAAGATAATCGAAGTGCTTGAAGGGGCGGGCGTTGTCTTCACGCCAAGTGATAAGCAAAAAGGGCAAGGGGTTCGATTGGCGAAGCTAGGTCAATCGCCAAGTGCCTGGCGTCAAAATTTGTGACCATTACACTGTTGTGCATTTCAAGGCAGTAGTCAAAATCAGAGCTGATTCAAATTGGCAAATTTGACGTGGTCACATAGTGGACACAAAATGGTCACAGCGCATAGCTTACAAAAGCAACGCATTCATAATGTATTGATTTTTAAACGAAATATGGTGCACCCGACAGGATTCGAACCTGTGACCTCTGCCTTCGGAGGGCGGATACCTGAAAAACACCAAGGTTCCAGTTGTTTTATATTCCGCAGAAATAAGCCACTAATTGCCTATTCTGTTTCCTGTCGTTTCCTGTATTATGCCTGAAAGTGATTGCTAGGTGATTGCTGGAGCAGACAGGGGCAGGAATGGCTACGAAAATAAACACCCGTACAGTCAACGGTCTGAAGGCCGCCGAGAAAGACCAATTCATTTGGGACAGTGAGCTAAAAGGGTTTGGCCTGAAAGTCACGCCAGCGGGGAGCAAGGTCTATATCGTTCAGTATCGGACAGGTGGGAGAGGTAGCCCAACAAGGCGTTATACAATCGGCAAGCATGGTGCCCCATGGACAGCCGACAAAGCCAGAAACAAAGCGCTTTCGATTTTGGGCGACGTGGCGGATGGTCTGGACCCGCAAAGTGACAAATCAAGTGAGCGGCAGGCATTTACTGTTTCTCAGCTTTGCGACCTTTACCTAGCGGAGGGGTGCGAAACCAAAAAGGCAAGCACCATTGCTACCGACAAAGGGCGAATAGAACGGCATATCAAGCCTTTGATTGGCAACAAGCGAGTGAAAGACCTGACAGCCAATGACATTCGCCGTTTTATGAGTGATGTCGCCAACGGAAAGACTGCTACGAAGGTCAAAACAGGTAAACACGGGCTTGCCCGTGTGAAAGGCGGTAAAGGCACTGCAACGCGCACTGTGGGCCTTTTGGGGGGCATTCTGAGCTACGCTGTCTCAGCGGGCATAATACCCAGTAATCCAGCGCAAGGGGTGCAAAGATACCCTGATAAACGACATGAGCGGTATTTGAGCATTGCGGAGCTCAACAGGCTTGGTGAGGCGCTGGTAAAGGCAGAAAAAGACGGGGAGCATCCTTATGCGATTCAGGCCATTAGGCTTTTGTTACTTACTGGGTGCCGCAAGTCGGAGGTTTTGGCGTTGCGCTGGGATGAAGTCGATTTCGAACATGGTTGTTTGCGTTTGAAAGATTCCAAAACAGGTCAAAAGGTTGTTTTGCTAGGCGCTCCTGCTTTGAAGGTTTTGGATGAAATTGCCGAAGTAGAGGGGAGCGATTATGTCTTTCCTAGCCTTAAATCTGCTGGGCACTATGTCGGCCTGCCAAAAGCATGGGTGCGGATCAGAAAACTTGCCAAATTGGATGATGTGAGGTTGCACGATCTTCGCCACTCGTTTGCCAGTGTTGGCGCTAGTGCAGGCATGGGGTTGCAGATGGTCGGCAAACTCTTGGGGCATGCGGACCCCAAAACAACTGCTAGATACGCACACATTGCCGATGATCCGGCTCGGGTGGCTGCCAATTCTATTTCAGGGGCAATCAACGCAGCAATTTCAGAAACCTCTACTGTGCACCTCATAGACACAATTCCCAAAAGTCGAAAGGATAGGGGCTATGAGTAAGGTCAATTACATCGAATTGTATGATCACATATTTCGCACTTTATGGGACGTGACGACAGGAGCGGCAATAAACGCTAGAGAATGTTATAGGGGAGCAAAGTACTATGGAGTGTTCCTACTGAGCGAAATCGAAAGATATAGAATTGCTGAGGCTTCTGGTGAGCGTAGTATTGAACGGCGGGGGCTGGTCGCGCCGAAAAGTATAATGAGCGCATGGGCGTACAATATTCTAGAAGATTGCCATTACCATCGTGCGACACCGCCAATGGAGTTAATTGATGCGGTATATTATCTGATGGGATGCAGCCATCGTCATCCAGATAAAAGGAAAACAGACTTAGCAGACCATTACCGCGAACTGCGCAGGCGCAGGCCGAATATTGGCGTTCGTGAGGCCTCTAGAGAATTAGGAGTAGAGCCGTCCAGTATTTCAAGGTTGAACAAAAGCCCTGTGTCTGGCGTGTACAATTCTGACGATGGGGGATACAACGAGGAATTTCTACGTATTAGGGAGCTAACATCGTTTTACGATTTTGTGCCGATTGGCTGGCGTATCGTGATAAACGAAAAATAAACACTCAGGTGTTGCGTAAAGAAATATTTTGCGCAACACACTTCCTGTCCTGCAGGGTTCCCATGACACGTCAAAGTGCATGGAGTTTCCGATGGAACTAATCGCAAAAAAGTCAATCCGCATGCGTACTGCCGATGCAGCAGCCTATTGCGGCTTGTCAAAATCAACCTTGGACAAATATCGCCTGACAGGTGATGGCCCCGCCTTTCTGAAGCTAGGGCGCTCGGTTGTCTATGACCGCGCAGACCTTGAAGCATGGCTGAATGCGCGGCGTTTTAATTCGACAGCAGAAACTAATTGACTATTGCGCCTTGCGTGGTCGGTTTACAGACGGCAGCGCGCTTGGCTTAAGGACTACTGTGGGACGCGAGCACAGTCCAAGGGCAGCCCTAATGGTAGAAGCCCGCTCGCCAGCCTGAATGCGCGGGAAACCGTTGGTTGGAAGTTGCTACCTATCCCTGAGCTTGGCATTGAGCAATCGGGGAGCCTGACGTTGATGGACTGGCTCCGAGAAGCATCCAATTGGCAATGGCGCGGGACAGCCCTGCATTTACGCGGGGACTGTCTCCCTATGCCTTCAATTTCAAAACATCACCTAAAAGCATGACTGGATATGTAATGCAGTATGAAGACCTAACCACCTACGAAACGGCTCAATACTTGGGCTTGCCAATTGATGCGTTGAAACAGCAAAGCACCCTGTCACAGCTAGGCCTTGTTAGGCACAGTCGAACTGATGGCACATATTTCTTTAAGAGATCAGAGCTTGAGGCTTGGGCAAGGGCAAATCGGCTGCCGCTTGTGAGGGTGGCTGGAGCCGAATACTAGGCATAACCGGTTGGTTTTTGGGCACCTAATGCGCGCGCGTCATGGGGTCTTAGTGCTGGTCAACCTTATGGGAAGGTATTTCCGTAGTCATACGCGCGCGTGCGCGCGTGTCATGGGGTTTTAGGATTTGGCAAAATATTGTGCGAGAATGATAGGGGAGTGTCCCTTGGGCTGTGAGAGGGGGTGCGCTTTAGGTGAGGCAGGCTCGAACTGGCGAACTGATGCGAAAGCCAGAAAGCTGAAATGCGGAGCTATGACCCGAAAAGGCACGCCTTGCAGGTGTAAGCCCGTTCCTGGCAAGAAACGCTGCAAGTTCCACGGGGGCATGAGCACGGGACCAAAAACGGCTGAGGGAAGGGCTAGGATCGCGGAGGCTCAAAGGAAGCGGTGGCAACATTATAGGGACAGCACTGGCTACCGACAATAAGTCTCCTCAGGTTTCAATGCTGAGCATGCAGTTTCCCAGATTTTCCCCACGTAAGGCTGAAATATATCATTTTTTCGATGTGCATGATTGCTGTGCCTGCTAAGGTTGTGAAAAATTTGATCAATTGGGCAGACGAAAACATTGTACGAAAACGCGTTTAACAAAATTGAACGAGACCTTCGCGCGGAAGAAGGTGTTGCAAACGAATTAGACTATGTGGAGCAGACATCTTGGGTTCTGTTCCTGAAGTATCTTCACGACCTCGAAACCGAGCGCGCAGATCGCGCCGAGCTTGATGGCGAAGACTACATCCCCATCATCGCAGGCGACTATCGCTGGGATAAATGGGCGGCTCCCAAAATTGACGGCGAATTCGACCACAACTCCGCCCGCATCGGCGATGATCTGATCAACTTCGTCGATCAGGAGCTGTTTCCCTACCTCGCATCCTTCCGTCAATCCGCTCCCAGCCCACAAACAATCCAATACAAGATCGGCGAAGTATTTACCGAGCTACGCAACAAATTCCGCTCCGGCTACATCCTGCGTGACGTACTCGAAGCCATAGACGGGCTTTCATTCAACACGCAGGCCGAACGGCATGAGCTTTCCCAGCTTTATGAAACCCGCATCCGCCGCATGGGCAATGCGGGCCGAAATGGGGGCGAATACTACACGCCGCGCCCGCTCATCCGCGCCATGATCAAGGTAACAGCCCCAAAGATTGGCGAAACAATCTATGACGGCGCGGTCGGCTCGGCAGGCTTCCTCTGCGAAGCCTACGACTACATGCGCACCGACAAACTCTCAGCATCCGAATACGAGACGCTGCAAACCAAAACCTTCTACGGACAGGAGAAGAAGGGCCTCGCCTACGTCATCGGCATCATGAACATGGTCCTGCACGGGATCGAAGCTCCGAACCTGATCCACTCCAACACGCTCAATGAGAACGTGATGGATATACAGGAAAAGGACCGCCACGACGTCATCCTCGCCAATCCCCCCTTCGGCGGCGGCGAGCGGAGCGAGGTGCAGCAGAACTTTCCCATCCGAACGGGCGAGACGGCCTACCTGTTCCTGCAACACTTCATCCGCAAGCTGAAGGCAGGCGGACGCGCCGCCGTGGTCATCAAAAACACCTTCCTCAGCAACACCGACAACGCCTCAGTCGCTCTGCGCAAGGAATTGCTAGAGGCGGCGGAGTTGCACTCCATCCTTGATTGCCCGCAGGGCACCTTCCAGGGCGCGGGCGTGAAGACCGTCGTGCTGTTTTTCGAGAAAGGAGCACCGACACGGGACATCTGGTATTACCAGCTCGACCCAGGTCGCAGTCTTGGCAAGACCAATCCACTGAATGACGACGATCTGGCGGAGTTCGTCGAGCTACAACGCACCCGCCCGAACGGGCCGCAAAGCTGGATCGTGAACCGCGCCGATCTGGACGAGGACACCTACGATCTGTCGGTCAAAAATCCGAACGCGCCCGAAGCCGAGGCGCTGCGCAGTCCCGAAGAGATCATCGCCGACATGCTGGAGCGAGATGCAGAGACAGCGCAAATCCTCGAAGACATTCGGGGGATGCTGTGAAGGACGCCACGGATCAGAAATGGGCAACCGCCGAACTGGCAAGCGTTTCGAAGGTTTTCACTGATGGAAACTGGATTGAAACGAAAGATCAGGCGTCGGAGGGCATACGCCTTGTGCAAACTGGCAACGTGGGCGAAGGAGCCTTCAAGGATCGGCGCGACAAGGCACGTTGGATAGACGACGAGACATTCGACCGCTTGAACTGTTTCGAAGTGCTGCCAGGGGATTGTCTAGTTTCAAGGTTGCCTGATCCCGTCGGGCGGGCATGTATCATTCCCGAGACTGGCGACAAGATGATCACAGCCGTCGATTGCACTGTGATCAGACCAGATGAAACAAAAATTGATACTCGCTTCTTCGTCTACTATTCTCTGTCCTCGGAATACTTGCGGAATGTGGATGATGTTTGCACGGGTACAACGCGCCGTCGCATCAGCCGCAAGAACCTCGGGAAAATTCCCATCCCGCTCCCGCCGCTTGAAGAACAACAGCGGATTGTTGCGGTTCTGGATGAGGCCTTCGAGGGTCTGGCCCGTGCCCGCGCCCACGCCGAAGCTAACCTCCAAAACGCGCGGAAACTATTTGAGAACTCTCTGGAAGCCGAACTCGAAGCCGTTGGAAATTCTAATGAAACCAGCCTTGGAGAGCACATAGATTTGCTGGCTGGGTTCGCCTTCAAGAGTAAAGGTTACACCGAAGATCAAAGCGCGATGCGACTTATGCGAGGGGACAATATCATTCCCGGAGCAGTGCGATGGGAGGGTGCCAAATATTGGCCTATCGAAGACTGTGAGGCCTATGAGAAATTCCAGCTTTGTGCTGACGACGTTTTGATTGCGATGGACCGCACGTGGATAAAGGCAGGTATCAAATATGCGGTACTAACCGATGCTGACGTCCCCAGCCTGCTTGTGCAACGAGTTGCAAGGCTACGTTGTTTACCCTCGCTTGATACACATTTTCTAGAGATGCTGATCGGCAGTAAATCTTTTGAACGTTATGTGCTCTCCATTCAAACTGGTACGGGCGTTCCGCACATCAGCCCGACTCAGATAAAGGATTTCAAGTTCCCGCTACCTGATATTGAAACACAAGCTGAGATGGTTGAGCGGTTGTTGATTGTGAAGAATGGTTCTAACGAACTTTCGGAATCGTATTCCCAGAAAGTGCAAGACATCGACGACTGCCGCCGATCCCTTTTGCAGAAAGCCTTTGCGGGCGAGCTATCATGACCGAAACCACACAGGAGCAATATGAGCGCCGGGTTAAGAGATACGGCAGCCTTCTGCATGGAACCGATCAAGATGGGTTGATCGGCAAATTGCAGATGTATCAGAGCTTTCTGAAAAAACACCGCGATTACGGAGACCGACTTTGGAAAATTGAACCCCTGCTGTATTATCTGATCCAGTCTCTAGAACAAGATGTACATCTGACACTCGCCAAGTTCTTTGATAAATCCGGTTACGACATCAGGACTTTTATTAATTTCTGCAATTCCAATCGCCGCCAGATCACTTGGAAATCGTGTGAGCCACTGAACGAACAACTCCTCAAAAGCCAAGAGATCGAGCTTGATTCACACAAGCCCTGCATTGATTCCATTGTTGGCCGCCGAAACAAATTCTTTGCGCATAAGGATAAAGAGTACCTCGATCAACCCGAAAACGTTTATTCAGATTACCCGCTTTCCGAAGATGATGTGGTTGCCTTGGCCAATACATTGATCTCAATTGTGAACAAGCATCAAGTGGGCATGTCTGGCGGTACAGCTTCATTTCACTTAGCTGAGTTTATTGAGATTGCAGTTGATAATATGGTCCGCAACTTAGAGGCTGGACGAAGATTGAATTTCCCAAATCAAGACCTAGACTAGAGAAATGAGCATTCACGACGAAACCGAAGCCGATACCCGCGCCGAGCGCATAGACCCCGTCCTTGCGGCGGCGGGCTGGGGTAAAAACGGCTCGAAAGTGCGCCGTGAAGTTATCTGTCCTGGGCGCATCCAGTCTGGCGGCACGCGCGGCAAAGGGCTGTCTGCCGACTATGTGCTGATCCACAAGGGCCAGAAGCTCGCTGTGTTGGAAGCCAAGCGCGCAGGCCTCAGCCATCGCAACGGCGTTGGCCAAGCTAAGGATTATGCCACCCGCCTTGGCACACGATATGCCTATGCCTCCAACGGTTTGAACTGGTATCAGATCGACATGGCGAACGGGGCCGAGGGCGACATGGACTTGCCCTTCCCAACGCCCGATGAGCTATGGGATCGCACCTTCGAGGATCACAACGACTGGCGCGAAAGCTTCGGAGCCGTGGATTTCGAGACTGATGGTGGCAAGTGGGAGCTGCGTTATTACCAGCACAACGCTGTAAACGCAGCGCTTGAGGCCGTAGCCAAGGGCGACCGCCGCATCCTGCTGACCCTCGCAACCGGTACGGGCAAGACCTCCATCGCGTTCCAGATCGCGTGGAAGCTGTTCCAAGCAAAGTGGAACCTCTCAGGCGAACCCACACGACGCCCGCGTATCCTGTTCCTTGCCGACCGCAATATCCTTGCCGATCAAGCTTACAACGCCTTTTCCGCTTTCCCGAACGATGCCGTAACGCGGATTGATCCCGACACGATCCGCAAGAACCGTGGCAAGCCCCCAAAGAATGCCAGTCTGTTTTTCACGATCTTCCAGACCTTCATGACGGGCGAAGGCGAACCCGTTTATACACAGTACGCGCCCGACTTCTTCGACTTCATCGTGATCGACGAATGCCACCGTGGCGGGGCGAAGGACGAGAGCGAATGGCGGCGTTTGCTTGAGTATTTCGAGCCAGCCGCCCAGCTTGGCCTAACGGCTACGCCGAAGCGCAAGCACAACGCCGACACCTACGCCTATTTCGGTGAGCCGGTCTACACCTACGCCCTGCGTGACGGGATCGAAGATGGCTTCCTGACGCCGTTCAAGGTGTGCCAAATGGCCAGCACCATCGACGCCTACGTCTATAATCCCGAGGATGAGTTGGTCGTTGGTGACGTTGAAGTCGGCGAGACCTTCACTGAAGGCGATTTCAACACGCGCATCATCATCAAAGAGCGTGAGCTGAGCCGTGTGAAGGAATTCATGGGCCTGATCGATCAGCGGCAGAAGACGCTGGTCTTCTGCGCCACGCAGGACCATGCAGCCTTGGTGCGTGACCTGATCAACCAAGTGAAGGACAGCACCAATCCGAACTATTGCCACCGCGTGACTGCCGATGATGGCGCGGTCGGCGAGCAACACCTCCGCGACTTCCAGGATAACGACAAGACCATTCCGACAATCCTGACCACCTCGCAGAAGCTCTCAACGGGCGTGGATGCGCGCAACATCCGCCATATCGTTCTGATGCGCCCCATCCGCTCGATGATCGAATTCAAGCAAATTATCGGGCGTGGCACGCGAACATACGAGCGCAAAGACTTCTTCACGATCTGGGATTTTGTAAAGGCGCACGAAAATTTCAGCGATCCCGAATGGGATGGCGAGCCTTTAGAGCCTGAGGAGCCGACTAAACCACGTCCGCCAGTTGATGGCCCAGAGCCGGAACCAGATGATCCATCAGGCGGCGATGATGACGGCCCAGAAGACCCCCCACGAGAAAAAGTCGTTGTGAGGTTGTCTGATGGTAAGGCAAGAAATATTCAGTTTATTGCGTCAACAACATACTGGAGCCCAGAGGGGAAGCCCATTTCGGCGGCTGAGTTTTTGGAGCGCCTCTTTGGAGACTTGTCCGGCCTTGTGGCGGATGAAGATCAGTTGCGGTCAGTGTGGAGTGATCCTGAGAATCGCGAGCGCTTCTTACAGCAGCTTTCTGATCGCGGTTATGACACGGACCGCCTTGATGACATCCAAAGACTTGTCGACGCCTCCGACAGCGATCTGTTCGATGTCCTAAGTTATATCCTATTCACCAGCACGCCTAAGACGCGTCACGAACGCGCCGATAATGTGCGATCTGACGGCATGGCGGACACCGACCATGAAACAAAGGAACTGCTCCTGGCAATCCTTGGAGCCTATGAAGAGCGCGGAGAAAGTGAACTCGCGACCAAGAAGCTCGGAACATTTCTGACCGCCCGCTATGGCAGCGTGAGTGAAGGGAAGGCTAAGCTGGGCGGACTTGATGCAATCAAGGGCGCTTTCCGTCAGATGCAACAAACTCTCTACGCGAACTGAGTTGCGGTTAATCGTCTGTTTCAAAAAATGATGAAGGGCGGCCAAACTTCCTGTCGTGCTTGCTATATGATTGCTAGGTGTCCTTGAGGATCAAGCGCCGCAAGAGGGGCCATGATAACTATTTGAAATATTTTGAGAAAATGGCGCACCCGAGAGGATTCGAACCTCTGACCTCTGCCTTCGGAGGGCAGCGCTCTATCCAGCTGAGCTACGGGTGCCGATGCCATGGAGGGGCATTTGATGCGCCTCATTAGTGCGCGGACACTAGCCTAACCACCAGGTGACCTCAATCACAAAATGGGCCTGTTCAAGGGACGGCTGGTCGCACGACAATAGAAAAAGGCCCCACCAATGGCAGGGCCCTAAATCTAAACTATTTCAGTGGACTAGAACTGGTAGCGTGCTTCGATTTCGAATTCTGTTGTCGGAATACGACCACCGAAGTGAGAGCCTCGGAATGTCGGCACGTCATTGTTGCCAGCCAGCTCCTGAACGTCCAATACATTGGTGATGAAACCCATAATGTGCCAGTTTTCGTCCAGACCACGAATGCCGACACGGGCGCCGTGGGTCCAATAGGCATTGCGCACATCAATGGGGTCAAGGTCGCGGGTCAGGAATGATTCAGACGCATAAACCGCAGTCCAACCGGCATGAACACGGAATGGCAGATTGAATATCTGATCATCAAACGTCGCATTCAGTGTGACCTGTACCTCTGGAATGTTGTTCAGTGTTCTACCGGTAAGGTCACACGGTGCGTCTTCGCCTGATTCGGCGCTACAGGGCCCCTCAGTGAAGTCATCATAGGTCCCGTCAGTAAAGGCACCATTCGCTGTCAGGAACAGCCCCATGAACGGAACGAACATGGCTTCCCACTCAAGCCCCTGAATGGTGGCGCTGGCAGCGTTCTTCACAACAAAGCTGACGCCGTTAAAGGCTGACACCTGAATGTCATCGAACTTGGTGTAAAAGGCTGAAATATTCAGCCGCGCTGCGCCTTCCAACCATTCGGATTTGATGCCAGCTTCATATGCATAGGAAATTTCCTCCTCATACTCCAACTGCCCTGCATTCAGGGGTTGGGCGTTGAAGCCACCAGACTTATAACCCTGCGCGAAGGTCAGATAGGTCATGATGTCATCGGTCCAGTTGACCTGGGTCGATACTTTCGGGGCAATGTTCCACTCTTCACGTTCACGCGTGGCGGTGAAGTCTGTGTTGCCGCCCTGAATGACGGGGAAGGTTGTTGCGCCGCCGGGAGTGAAGTTTTCCTGCGGGTTACCTTGTGTGTCGATCGGGTTGCCGTTGCCTTCAACACCCGGGCCGCCACCTGTCCCCAGACCTGTGGGGTCAAAGTTGGTCAGGATGTGATCGGCGAACAGTTCTTTCTTTTCATAACCAAGACGTAAGCCAACGGTGATTGACCAAATGTCGGTCATATGGCCGGTGGCCTGCCCGAATAAGGCATAAGAGGTTGTCTTCTGATCGAAAATGGTTGCTGACCGTTCAAGCAACGGTGTGCCCAGTGCATCAACGCGCGCTTTCATCAACTGCGCGGCAGGGACTGATACCGCAGCACCCAAATCGCCATTTGTTTGTTCCAGAAAGGCACGACGTTGGGCCGGGTCAGAATTAACCGCGTTAAAGGCAATGATTTCACCTTCACCTGTTAGGGCCAATACTTCTTCTAGTGTCGCGAAAGCATCAACGTCATAGGTTGCCAAAATATTGTTCTGGTAAAGGAACAGGCCACCGATCCATTCAAAATCACCCGGTGCTGATGTCCAACGGAATTCCTGACTGAATTGGTCATAAAATTCGTTATTGTCCAAAGTGATAAACGGAATGGGCGAGAAGTCAGCGTCGAAAAATACCAATTCATCAAACTCAGCATAGTTGGTGATGCTGGTAAGTGTGTTTTCACCAATGTCCCATTCAACCTTGGCGGTGAAGTCCATGACCTCACGTTCCACAAAGCCTTCCGCATCCTGATGGGTTTTGTCATCAAAGACGTCAGCCTGTGTTTGCGGATCGAACACTTGATAGGCGGCCAAATGGCGAGGACGGGCCAATGTCAACTGCGTACCAGACCCTTGTTGATCCACTGTTGAATAGTTGGCTGTGAACTGTGCGTAAAGTTCGGGTGTGATGTCCCATTTCACTTTCGCGCGAAAATTCTGGTTGTCCAAGTTGCGCTCCAGCCGACCATCAGCGGAAGTGATTTCAATATCACCTTCCTGCTCTTCATCCAGAAAGGCCAAGCGGAATGAAAGCTTGTCGTTCAGCAGCGGACCGCCACCAGCGAGGCGAATGCGATGATGCTTGTTGGAGCCATAAAGCGCGTCACCATCAATTGACCATTCCGGTTCCGGTGTGGCGGTCTTCAGGTGCAGCGCGCCGGCGGCTGAGTTCTTGCCATACAGGGTGCCTTGCGGGCCGCGCAACACTTCAACCGCTGCCAGGTCGAGCAGGCCGTTTGAAACGTAAGACGGGCGGCCATAGAACACTTCATCAATGATAATGCCGACGGATTGTTCAAACCCGCGATTGTAGTCAGAGCCAACGCCGCGCATATAAATGAAGTTGAAGGTTGGTGTTGCCAAGATGCTGAGGTTCGGGGCGTGACCCGCAACATCATTCAGGTCCGACATGTTCTTTTCTTTGATCGCTTCGCCGCCGATAGCGGTCACCGATAGCGGCACGTCCTGCACGTCCTGCGCGCGCTTCTGGGCGGTCACGATAATTTCGTCAAGCTGGGCCCGACGCGGTTTTGGGGCAGGGGCGCTAGCGCTTGCTTCTGCGTCAGCATCTACAGCGCCGGCGTCAGCTGCGGCAGTTGCCGATGCCTCAGCAGTAGGGGCGGGCTCGTCCTCAAAGACAAGCACCTCTTCCTCTTCTGCAGGGGCTGGTTGTGCAGCGGCAGTTTCTTGTTCGGCCGGGGCAGGGTCGGATGCGGCGGGCTCTTCCTCGGCCATTGCCATGTCATCGTCATTGCCAGCGGGGGCTTGCGCGGTTTCTGAGCTGTCGTCGGCAGCCGGATCGTCCTCAGCCATCGCCATTTCAAAATCGCCGACGTCGGCGCTTTCTTCGGCAGCTTCGTCAGAGTCGAATTCGTCAAACAGAAGCTCGTCATCGTCAGAGTCAAAATCCTCGAACAACATTTCTTCATCTTCTGCGGCGCTGGTGTCTTCACCAAACAGATCGCCGTCGTCGGCACCATCGTCGGCTAAAAAGTCCAGATCATCCTGCGCGTAGGCAGGTGAATGATATAGAATTGTCCCTGAAGACAGCGCTGTCGCAACAGCAAGGCCAAGCAGCCCATGACGCAAATCAATACGCATGCGTAGAATCCCCCGTAATGTTGTCCACCTAATCGGAAACAAGAAAGACATCGCTGGTTTCAGCCATGCCTTTAATCATCCCCGACTCCCCTAGATGCATAATTTTTTATGCCCGTACAATCTAACCGAGTTTTCAGTGCCATGAAAAGAAAAATGTGCGCGAATTTTGTCAGCCTGTTGGTTAACGGGAAATTGGGGGTTTGCAGACTCAAACGAGAGGAGTAAGAAAAGTCTGAAAATCCCGCACAAATTGGGCTTTATGGACATGACAGACTCACAATCCGCAATTCGTATTGATGGCAAGCTGTTTGCTGCCAATTTACGCTCTAAACTTGCGGCCGCCGTATCGGCAACCAAAGAAAAGCACGGCTTTACGCCGGGGCTTGCTGTGGTTTTGGTTGGTGATGATCCTGCCAGTGATGTTTATGTGACATCAAAGGGCAAGCAGACAAAAGAAGTCGGGATGAACTCCTTGGAATTTCGCTTGCCGGATACAACCTCCCAGGCCGCGATTTTGGCGCTGGTACAGGAACTGAACGAGAATCCAGATGTGCATGGCATTTTGGTGCAATTCCCGGTTCCTGATCACGTTTCCCAAGAAGCCGTGATTGAGGCGATTGCCCCTGATAAAGATGTTGATGGCCTGCATCCGATTAATGCGGGGCGCCTTGCCAGCGGCTTTGCGGCGATGGCTCCTTGTACACCCTTGGGCACCTTGATGTTGGCCCGTGATCATTTTGGCGATTTGTCAGGCAAACATGCGGTTATCGTGGGGCGGTCCAACCTTGTCGGTAAGCCGATTGCGCAATTGTTTCTGCGTGAAAATTGTACGGTGACGATTGCCCATTCCCGGACACAGGATTTGCCGGCGATTTGTCGGCAGGCCGATATTCTGGTTGCCGCTGTTGGTCGTGAAGAAATGGTTCGCGGTGATTGGGTCAAGCCCGGCGCGTTGGTGCTTGATGTGGGGATCAACCGTATTGCCGCGCCCGAACGTGGCGATGGCAAGACCCGTCTGGTCGGTGACGTCGCCTATGCTGAGGCTGCCGCTGTCGCCAGTGCAATCACGCCTGTACCGGGCGGTATTGGCCCGATGACCATTGCGTGTCTGCTTTGCAATACGCTGACCACATCCTATCGTTTGCACGGCCTTGACCCGTTGCCTGAATTCACAATCTGACACTGATTGATGACCCAGCCCTTATATGATTATGCGGTGATCGGTGCCGGTATTGGCGGTGTTTCAATTGCCTATGAGTTGTCACAGGCTGGCGCCTCTGTCCTGATTTTGGAGCAGGAGGATCGTCCCGCGTTTCATACAACTGGGCGGTCCGCGGCGATGTATGCCCGTGGTTATGGCAACCACGCTGTACGGGCGCTGACAACCGCATCACAGGACTTTTATTTCAATCCGCAAACGGGCTTTGACAATAACCCAATGATCGGCCCTGCGGTGGGGTGCCTGTTCATTGCGCGGGAAGATCAGCTTGCGCGATTAAAAGTGCATGAGGCCGCGTTGCGGCAGGATATTGATGATGTCAGCACACTTGATGTGGCGGCTGCCTGCCAAATGGTCCCGGCGCTCGATCCGTCATATGTTGCCGGGGCGGTGTATGAGCCTTATTCGGCAAATTTGGATGTGAATGAGATACACGGCAATTATTTGCGTCAGGCCAAGTCGTCCGGTGCAACGCTGGTTGTGAATGCACCTTTGACAACAGCGCAGTTTGACGAAGACGGCACCTGGCATCTGACTGCCGGAGGAAGCTCCTATCGTGCGGGCAATTTGGCCAATGCTGCAGGGGCTTGGGCTGACAAGGTGGCTGCATTGGCGGGAGTAAAGCCCGTCGGCATTCAGCCTATGCGCCGCACGGCGATGATTTTTGACATGGTGACGGATGGGGCAGAAGGCGCGCAGCAGCCGGGTGAGTGGCCCTTATTGCTTGATGTTGACGACGAATTTTATTTCAAACCAGAGGCGGGCAAAATTCTGGCAAGCCCCTGCGATGAAACCCCGATGGATGCCCATGATGTGGCACCCGATGAGCTGGATGTGGCGATCTGTGCTGACCGGGTCATGCAGGCGACACTGCTGGACATCAGGCACATCGCGCACAAGTGGGCGGGCCTGCGCAGCTTTGCGCCGGATCGGTCACCCGTGATCGGGCCTGACCCTGACAATGCATCCTTCATTTGGATGGCCGGGCAGGGCGGTTATGGCATTCAGATGGGGCCTGCCTTGGCGCGCGCCTGTGCGGGGCTCGCGCTCAAGGGGCAGGTGCCGCAAGATATTCTGAATTTTGGGCTGGATCCGCATGCCGTTCTTGTGGATCGGTTCCGCGCCTGAAGACCTAGTCCTGCCTTTTTGCCTGATAGGAGGCGAACAGCGCATTGCGATGCTCATCTGTAATGGGGGCGTTGCCGACAACTTCGGGCCGGATTGTATCGACCTGATGGAACAGCCCTTCGGTGACAAAGGCATATTCTTCCATACGCGTGAACCATGCCTCCATATGGGGTAAGGGGCGGTCAGGTTCATACCGCATGCCGAACAGCTTGACCCACGGGTAAATGGCAAAGTCTGCGATGCTCATCTCGTCGCCAGCGATAAAGGCACGAGTTTCAAGCGTATCATTTAGCAAGGCGCGCAGGCGGTGAACCTCGCTCATATAGCGGTCAATAGCATAGGGCACTTCTTCGGGCGCATACATAACAAAGTGATGCAGCTGTCCCATCATCGGGCCCAGATAACTCATCTGCCACATAACCCATTTCAGGGTCTCTGCCCGGATCGCTGGATCGGCAGATAAATACTGGCCAGATTTTTCAGCGAGGTGAATCAGGATTGCGCCGGATTCCCAGATCACCAGTGGCTTGCCGTCCAAACCTGTAAAGTCAGGATCGACCAGTACGGGCACCTTTTTGTTTGGGCAGATGGCAACAAAGTCAGGTTCATTCTGATCACCGGCCAGAATATCGATTTTGTGTGTGTCAAAGGCGGCATTAATCGCCTTCAACATTATGGTAACTTTTTGGCAATTGGGTGTCGGACAGAAATAAAGGGTCAGCATTATTGGGCGCCTTATTGGTTAATTTGAAGTGCAATAGTGGTTTCGTGCAATTCGGCATAGTTTCGCCTGATTTACCAGTATAAAGATCACAATTATGTGTGGTGGGATTGAGTTTGCCTTGCTTGTTCGCCATGCTGTTATCTTATCCATGCCTTACATCAAGCATGTCGCACATTAAGGGAGCGTGAAATGACTATAACTGGCCTGAAGTTGATCGGTGCTGTTGCGATGGTCGCCGGTTTATCCGCATGTGCAACGGGCGTTGATACGGCAGAAACCCAAGATGATGTGAAGGCGCGTGAAGCAATGGCGGTTGAGGCGGCGCGCTCTCCCTCAAAACGGGGCACAGCCGGCCGCCCGAAATATCAAACCGGTGAGGAGCGCGAAGCATTACAACGCACGTTGACGGCGTGTGTTGAGGCTGTGGATGCTGAACTTGCAGCCCTGCCTGCCGACGTGCCCTTGGCGGATCGTGAAGCCGTGTTGCAAAAGCAGCGGGAGCTTTCAAAACTGAAAAGTCATTACGCTGCGATCGAGGCACGTCGTCAGGCCAATATCGATAGGTTGCAGGACCGCAACGCATCGTATGGCGCACCGTTCAGCGACCCTGCGTTGAATAGCCGTGCGGGGCTTGTGGCGAACTATGCGCCCTATGCCGAGAATGAATCGACCCAGTTTCCCGGCGTGCCAGCCTATTGTCTTACGACAGTTGAGGCGCCAATGCCCGACGAAAACAACACTGCCGTGCCTGAGGCGAATTAGGCAGCTTTCATATCGTCATAACGGGCCAGCGCTTGTGCGCGGCTGATTCTCAAATCAACCAGCGGCGTCACTGACCGTGATTGCCAACCTGGCCCCAGCCAACGGGCGCGGTAGGTGCCATCTGGGTCAAATTTACTTGCCTGTGTTGCTGGATTGAATATGCGGAAATAGGGGGCAGCATCTGTGCCGCATCCTGCCACCCATTGCCAGCCAAGGCTGTTGTTGGCGGTGTCTGCATCGACCAATGTATGCGCGAACCATCCGGCGCCACGTTGCCATGCAATGCCCAAATTTTTGGTTAGATAAGACGCGGTTATCATGCGGGCGCGATTATGCATTGTGCCGGTTTGCCAAAGCTCCTGCATGGCGGCGTCCACAAGGTCTTGTCCCGTTTGGCCCTTGCACCACTGATCGAAATCATGATCGGCTTCCAGGCCATCCCGCCAGGGAAAGTTTTCAAAGGCAGGCTTCATTGATTGTGTCGCAGTGTGCGGAAAGTGATGCAGGACATAGGCGGCAAATTCGCGCCATGCGATCTGGCGAATAAATGGTTCGTTGGTGCTGTCGTCGGGGGCCGCCAAATGACTGGCATAGATGATCTGTCGGGGCGATATATCGCCGTGGCGCAGCGATGCAGAAAGCTGTGATGTGGCGGTTTTTGTCAACATATCGCGATCAGCTTTATAGGTGCGTATGTGATTATCCAGAAATGTTACCAATTGCGCCTGCGCCCCAGATTCGCCGGGTTGGCCCTGCCAATGGTCGAAAAGGCGGTGGGACCAATGCGGTTCGGGCGTGTCTAGCTTGCCACAAAGCTCATCAAGTTCGCTTTTGGGGGCAAATGCCAGCTTCGATGGGGCTGGCAGGGGCCGCGAGAGTGTTTCGTCCAATCTGGCGCGCCATTGCCTGTAAAAAGGGGTGAAAACCCGATAGGGCGCCCCGTCAGCCTTGAGAATGGTTTTAGGGTCGTGAATCAGATTGCTTGATTGCGCCTTATAAATGTGCGCGGCATTGAGGTGCTTGGCGAGGTGATCCAGCTGTTCATCCGTTGTGACCACAAGGCGAGACCCCAATTCGGCAAACTGGTCACAAAGCGCCTTCAGGCTTTGGCCGCGCCACCAGTCAGCTGCGGTGGCAGTGTTGCGCACGGTGGCTTGAATGACGACCGGGATCACTTGATCGACGCCATCGCAGGCCCGCGTCAGGTCCAGATTGTCAGTAAGCCTCAGGTCATTTCCGAAAACATAGATTGCGCGTGACATCGTCAACTCCCTTCAATCACACAAAATACGGGCGGCGACCGGAATTGGATCAAGAATGGTTTGTCATGATGGGATTAATCGTTAAACTGATCGGTGAAGAGTAACAGCGGGCGATGGCAGTGCCGATCAGCCCATATTTGAAAGGAAATCGCGTGTCTGAGGTTTCGTACGCGGCCCCGCAAGAGGGACGCCGCCGACGCCGTAGACGCCGCGGAGGACGCCGCCGCAACAAGTCATCTGCCGGACCCGTGGGGGAGGCCGCGCCACAGGCACAAGATGCCAAGGCGCAGGAGCCTGAGACCCCGCAGGATCGACCGGCCAAAGATGATAGCGGTGCGCAGGGGCCACATGCCCGTGAGGGGGAATCCCGTCCGCCGCAGGGCCGTTCCAGGCCCGGTAGGTCAAATGATCGGTCGCGACAGGACAAGCGACGGTCAGGCCAAAAGCCGGGTAAGGGTGGAGCGGCCAGATCAAAAGCGCGCAATCGCTTTGATCATGTCTATGGGGTCATCGACCTGGGAACGAATAACTGCCGTCTTTTGGTTGCAGAACCGGAAGGCGATGGGTTTCGCGTGATTGATGCTTTTTCACGTATCGTCCGGTTGGGTGAAGGGGTTGGTCAAACTGGTCGGTTGTCAGATGCTGCAATGGTGCGCGCCATCGATGCGCTGAAAATATGTGCAGACAAGATGCGCCGTCGCCGGGTGACAAGTTCATGGTCAATTGCCACACAGGCGTGCAGACTGGCGACCAATGGGCAAGAGTTTCGGGATCGTGTGAAGCGGGAAACCGGCATTGATCTGGAAATCATTTCGCCTGAACAGGAGGCGCGGTTGGCCGTGTCTGGCTGTTTGCCCCTGATCGATAAGGATGTGGACCGAGCCATCGTGTTCGATATTGGCGGTGGCTCTACCGAGATGATTTGGCTGGATGTGTCGTCAATGCCGCCCAAAATCATTGACTGGACATCGCTTGAAATCGGCGTTGTGACTTTGGCAGAGGCATTCGGCGGCCATGATGTGACGCTTGATGGCTACAATCGCATGATTGCCGACGTCGAAGGGCGCATGGCGGCGTTTGCTGAGAAATACGCTGCGGTTGATGGGGGGGCGGATGTGCCCTTGTCGCGTATTCAGGTGTTGGGCACGTCAGGCACTGTGACGACATTGGCGGGGATTTATCTCGGCCTGCCACGTTATGATCGGGCAAAAGTTGATGGATTGTGGATGAAGCGCGAGGATGTCTTGCTGATTTCCCACAAGCTGGCGAAAATGACCTATGAGCAACGCGTGGCTCAACCTTGTATTGGTAAGGAACGCGGCGATTTAGTGGTGGCAGGCTGCGCCATTCTTGAGGCGATTAGCGATGCTTGGCCGCATGAAAAGATGCGCGTTGCAGACAGGGGCCTAAGAGAGGGTATGCTGCTGCAACTGATGGATGATGCCGATAAGGCTGGCCGCAGTCGCGGATCGCGCCGTAATCGTGGCCACCGGAATCGGCGTCGCCGCAGATCAGGCAACCGGAATAATGGAAATGGCGGGACATCGCCACAAAAGGCTGAACAATGACCAAAGGTGGATCAAGTAATGGCGGGGGTGGCCGGGGCAGCAAGCCCAAAGGCTCCTCAGGCCGTGGGGAACGCGCCCTTAAGGTAAAGGTGAAAACCGCCAAGGGGCGGCGCATATCCTCTACCCGTTGGTTGGAACGTCAGCTGAACGACCCCTATGTACAACGGGCAAAAGCCGAAGGCTTTCGATCACGCGCCGCTTTCAAACTGCTTGAAATGGATGACAAACACGGCTTTTTGCAGCGCGGTCAAACCGTTATTGATCTGGGCGCGGCCCCCGGCGGTTGGTGTCAGGTTGCCAAAAAACGGGTTGGCCCTGAAGGCAAGGTCATCGGGATAGATTTTCAAGAGATTGAGCCTATTCCAGATGTGGAACTGATCTGTCTGGACTTTATGGACGACACAGCGCCCGATATTTTGAAGGACATGGCCGGTGGGCCGGTTGATGTTGTCATGTCTGATATGGCGGCTTTTGCAACAGGTCACAGGCAGACCGACCATTTGCGCATAATGGGATTGTGTGAAGCGGCGCTTTATTTTGCAGTTGAGGTGTTAAGCCCGGATGGTGCATTTTTCTGCAAAATTCTACAAGGCGGGGCCGACCATGACCTGCTGATGTTGTTGAAGCAGAATTTCAAAACCGTGAAACATGTGAAGCCCGCCGCCTCGCGCGCGGATTCGGCGGAAATGTATCTTGTGGCCCAGGGATTCAAGGGTGGCTGACGGATTGACGCATAAGTGGCAAAGCAGGCGCCATACAGTTGACATCCTAAAGAATCGTGGCATAGTCCGCCGCCAAATCGCTGGCTGGAGGGTGTCCCGTGGAAATTAAAGAAGCCCTGACATTTGATGATGTCCTACTCAAACCGCGGGCGTCGAATGTCCTGCCCGGACAGGTCGATGTGGGAACACGTCTGACCCGGAATTTGCGACTTGGCATCCCTCTGATTTCGTCCGCTATGGATACGGTGACCGAAGCCAATTTGGCCATTGCGATGGCGCAAGCAGGCGGTATCGGCATTATCCATAAAAATCTCGATATTGATGTGCAGGCCGAACAGGTCAAGCAGGTCAAAAAATTCGAAAGCGGCATGGTCGTCAATCCGGTTACGATCGGCCCTGACGCCACGTTGGAAGAAGCGTTGAACCTGATGCAGGCGCATCGGATTTCGGGCATTCCCGTTGTCGCCACTGATGACACGCTGGTTGGTATTCTGACCAACCGCGACGTGCGTTTTGCCGCCAACCCGAACGAGCCGGTCTCAAACCTGATGACCAAGGATGGTCTGATTACCGTCAACGACAATGTTGATATGGAACAGGCAAAGGCATTGTTGCATCATCACCGGATTGAAAAGTTGTTGGTTGTTGATGACGCCTATCGTTGCGTTGGCTTGATCACCGTAAAAGATATTGAAAAGGCCAAGCTGAACCCCAATGCCATGAAGGATGCGCAAGGCCGCCTGCGGGTTGGTGCTGCGACGTCAGTGGGGGAGGAAGGGTTGGCCCGGTCCGCAGCATTGATTGAGGCTGGCGTGGATGTACTGGTTGTTGATACAGCCCACGGCCATTCACAGCGTGTGATTGATGCGGTGGCAGAGGTTAAGCGTCTTTCAAGTACGGTCGATGTTATCGCCGGGAATGTCGCCACGGCAGAGGCGGCCCGTGCGCTGATCGACGCGGGCGCAGACGCCATCAAGGTTGGGATTGGTCCTGGATCAATTTGCACAACGCGTATTGTGGCCGGTGTGGGCGTGCCCCAGCTGACCGCCGTGATGGATGTGGCAGCAGAGGCCCGCAAGGATGGTGTGCCCGTGATCGCCGATGGCGGTATCAAATTTTCCGGCGATTTTGCCAAGGCATTGGCTGCTGGCGCTGATTGCGCCATGATCGGCTCGCTCCTTGCCGGAACAGATGAAAGCCCGGGGGAAGTCTTCCTGTATCAGGGCCGTTCCTACAAATCATATCGCGGCATGGGATCCGTTGGGGCGATGGCCCGCGGGTCTGCTGACCGCTATTTCCAGGAAGAAGTGACCGACAGCCTGAAGTTGGTGCCTGAGGGGATCGAGGGACGCGTGCCATATAAAGGCCCGGTCAACAAGATCTTGCATCAGCTCGTTGGTGGCCTGCGTGCCGCAATGGGCTACACCGGGGCACAAAGCGTTGCGACGTTCCAGGAACGTGCCCAGTTCGTTAAGATCACAGGTTCGGGTTTACGTGAAAGTCATGTCCATGACGTATCTATCACGCGTGAGCCGCCGAACTATCCGATCTCATCCGGTTGATTGGGCAGTAAATGACCCCACAAGCCCGCATTGCGGCAGCTATTTCCATTTTAGACCAACTTAGTGTCGAATCGACACCGGTTGACCGTGCGTTGAAATCTTGGGCGCGTTCCAACCGTTATGCTGGCTCTAAAGATCGCCGGGCCATTGCGGCCCATATTTATCACGCTGTTCGTCATGCCCATCAGGCAGCCTCGTTAATGGCAACGACCGTTTATGATGGTCGCGCCTTGATGCTTGGCAGCTTGGTGCTTGATGATATGGAGGCTGCGGACATATCCGCCCTGTTTGATGGTGGTAAGTTCGGGCCTGAACCGTTGAGCGCGCGGGAACTTGAAGTTTTGGAACAAGGCCGCACCAGCGATTTGCTGACCGGTCTGCCAGAGGAAATTGGCGCCGCATTGACCGTGCGTGCTGCGGGCGAAGAGCATGCCGCAATCGGCGCGTTGTTGGATCGTGCGCCGCTTGATATTCGCGTAAATACACTCTCAGGAAAATCTGATAAGGCTTTGTCTTTATTGGAAGAAGGTGGATTAAAAGGCGCTGCCATTTCCGGCTTGCCCAATGCCTATCGATTTGAGGATGCGCCCCGCCTGAAAGACAGCGAAGCTTATAAATCCGGGTTGGTTGAAATTCAGGATGCGGGCAGTCAGATCGCGTCGTCCCTGATCCCGGCAAAGACAGGCGAGACCGTTGTTGATTATTGCGCCGGTGGCGGTGGCAAGTCATTGGCGATTGCCGCCCTGCTGGGTGGGAAGGGGCAGGTCTTTGCCCATGATATTGCCCCCAAGCGGTTGGAAAGTTTGGCCCGCCGGGCTGATCGGGCCAAGGCACGCAATATTCAGATTTTTGATGATGCTGAAAAGCTGACGACCCAGATCGCCCAAATGAAGGGCGCAGATCATGTGGTGCTTGACGTGCCTTGTTCGGGTAGCGGGGCATGGCGGCGGAACCCTGAAACCCTTTGGCGCTTTACAGATGAACGCCTGGCTGAACTTTCAGGGCTGCAACGCAGTATTTTGCAGGACGCAGCCCCCTTGGTGAAGGCAGGCGGCACGCTGACCTATATCACCTGTTCGTTCCTGCCGCGCGAGAATGAGCAGGCCATTGAATGGTTTTTGGCAGAAAACAAGGATTTCGCGGTGGAGCCGCTTGACGGGGAACGGCCCGCAGGTCTGATCCCCGGCACGGTGCAGTTGATGCCGCACCTGACGCAAACCGATGGGTTCTTTATAGCGCGCTTGCGGCGTGCATGTTAGCAAGAGGGCAGGAGGTAACCGAGATGATGAAACGCGTGATCCTTTGCATTGGCTTGTTGGCCCTGCTGCCTGTTTTGGGCGTGTTTTTAGCGCCTGCCACGGCGCAGGAAGCGCCCAATGACGACAAACTTGGCTTGGTGTCCTATTGGCTCGATCGGGGGAATATGGCCCTTGAATCTGATGCGCTTGATCAGGCACGCATGGCCTATGAACGGGCAATGCTTGCAGATCCGCGCCAGTCAGCGACCCATGCCAATCTTGGCCGCGCCCATCTTGCCATGGGGAATGGCACGGCGGCCGCAAAATATCTCCGCACAGCACTCGACATTGATCCGCAAAATCTTGATGCCCTGCATTGGGCAGGCTTGGTAGATTTGCTAGGTGATGATGTTGAGGCCGCCAAAAAACGCAGGGACAAGCTTTTGACGCTTTGTTCATCAAACTGTCAGCAATATCGGGCCTTGTCGAAGGCCGTCAAAAACTATGCCGATGCCAAACTTGAGGAAGAGGCAGCTGCCCTTTCCGCAAGCAGTGACAAGTAAGCGGCTCCTCATTTCTTAAAGATGCGTTCGAAAATCCTATGACCGACAGAATTCTAATTATTGATTTTGGATCACAAGTGACCCAGCTGATTGCGCGGCGGGTTCGGGAATCCGGTGTGTATTGTGAAATTGTTCCATTCAACAGCGCTGAAAAGGCGTTGGAAACGTTTGACCCCAAGGCGATCATTCTGTCCGGTGGCCCTGCCAGCGTGACCCATGCCGATACTCCGCGTGCGCCTGCAAAAGTGTTCGAAATGGGCGTGCCTGTGCTTGGCATTTGCTATGGCGAACAAACCTTGGTCAACCAATTGGGTGGTCGGGTTGAAAATGCCGATCATCGTGAATTTGGGCGCGCCCATATCGAGATTGTGGATGATTGTCTGCTGTTTGACGGGTTGTGGTCCAAGGGCGATACCCAACAAGTTTGGATGAGCCACGGTGACCGTGTGATTGATATCCCCGCAGGATTCCGGCCTGTCGCCGTGACGAAATCTGCCCCGTTTGCAGCAATCGCCAATGATGAAAAACGCTTTTACGGTGTGCAGTTCCACCCTGAGGTTGTCCATACGCTGGAAGGCGCGGCCCTGCTGAACAATTTCACGCACAAGGTTGCCGGCTGTTCCGGTGATTGGACAATGGCAGCATTCCGCGAAACCGAAATCGCGCGTATTCGCGAACAGGTTGGCGATGGCAAGGTCATTTGTGGCCTATCCGGCGGCGTTGATTCTGCTGTGACCGCCGTTTTGATCCACGAAGCCATCGGCGATCAGCTGACCTGTGTGTTCGTTGACACCGGTTTGTTGCGTGCGGGCGAAGCGGAACAGGTCGTTAGCCTGTTCAAGGAACATTATAACATTCCGCTGATCCATGTTGATGCGGAAGAAACCTTTATGGGGCAGCTTGAAGGCGTCACAGACCCTGAACGCAAGCGTAAGATTATCGGGGCAGCCTTCATCGATATATTTGATGAAGAGGCAGGCAAGGTCGATGGGGCGCAATTCCTGGCGCAAGGAACCTTGTACCCGGATGTGATTGAAAGCGTGTCCTTCACCGGAGGCCCTTCAGTTACTATTAAATCGCATCATAATGTGGGCGGTTTGCCTGAGCGGATGAACCTGAAATTGGTTGAACCCTTGCGTGAACTGTTCAAGGACGAGGTCCGCGAACTGGGGCGTGAGCTTGGCTTGCCCGAAGTGTTTGTCGGGCGCCACCCGTTCCCGGGGCCGGGCCTTGCGATCCGTATTCCCGGCGAAGTGTCCAAGGACCGCGCAGATATTTTGCGTCAGGCTGATGCAATTTATCTGGACGAAATCCGCAATGAAGGTCTGTATGACGAAATTTGGCAGGCGTTTGCCGTATTGCTGCCGGTTCGTACCGTTGGCGTGATGGGGGACGAACGGTCATATGATTATGCCTGCGCCCTGCGTGCGGTGACCAGCACTGATGGCATGACGGCCGATTTCTATCCGTTTGAGATGGAGTTTCTTGGCCGCGTGGCGACCCGCATCATTAATCAGGTCAAGGGGATTAACCGCGTGACCTATGACATCACGTCCAAGCCCCCCGGCACGATTGAGTGGGAATAGGCCTGTACTAATTTCGTGTTGAGGGCCTATTTTCGCCTAAGGGGTTGAGAATTTGCCATTTCACCCCCACATTAATGCCGAAACGAGTTTCGGTGGTGTGGTGATTGGGGCTGATTCCATTGAGTGATCTGCTTGAACAATTAGGCCTTTGGCTGAATGCCAATGAGGGCGTGCTTGAAGGCATAGCGGTGATGATTGCCGTTGTGGCAATTGTCATGCCTCGTTTTGGCTTGCGTATTTTCCGTCAGAATAACGCGCCGGACCTCAGCAAGGTTGACCCGCGTAACTTGCCGGTGCATCCGGCCTATTTGGCCGCCTATACCGGTGTGATGGACAAGCCAGAGGGCGGCAGCGTCTTTGCCCCGAAATTCGGTCGCAATAAAAAGAGCGAAGGCGGACAAGGCGTCCTCGATGAAGAGGCGCTGGAACAGGCAGGCCGTCCCGTGATTGCGGTCTTTGCACCTGAATGCCCGCCGGGACTTGAAGCGCGGGCGGATTATCAGGGGTTGGCTGCTATTGTCGCTGAAGAGATCGCAACCGGTCTTGATTCCATTCAATCCTATGACGTGATTGCAGGGCGTGTAACCCGGGGGTTTACCGGGCATGTGTCGGACCTTGGCGCGCGTTATTTGGTTGAAGGGTCACTGCGTGAAGGCGCGTTGCAGGATGGGGCGCAGTCCATTCGCCTGATCATCCGGCTGGTCGATGTCGGGTCTGGCCGCCATTTGTGGTCAAATCGCTACACGGTTGCCGCTGATGATTTTTATGCGCAGTACGATGAACTGGTTGCCCAGATCACGGCGGCGGTGTTTGAACGTATGCAAGAGGCTGAGGCGGAACGCGCCAGCCGCGCTGATCCTGATCGGTTGGATGCGTGGTCCTTGTCGGTCTTGGCGTTTTCATCGGTAGCAGGGACTGACCATACAGGGCAATTGAATGCGGAGGCGTTGGCCCGTAAGGCGGTGGAGCAGGAGCCTGAGTCTGGCTATGCCCATGCCGTGTTGGCAGCGACGCTGGTGCAAAAGCTGGGCTTTGATCGTGCGAAGTTCGACCCCAAGGATATTGAAGATATCCGCCACGCTGTGTCTGCGGCACGTGTCTTTTCCTCAAGCGACTCGTTGGTGTTGTCGATTATCGGCTTTGTCCTGACCAGTCTGGGGGATTTCGGCGAGGCAGAGGATATTCTGGAACGGTCGATTGAACTTAACCCATCAAACGCACGCGGGTGGGCCGGCCTTGGCCGAGCCTTGCGGAATTTGGGCCGGGTGGATGAAGCCGTTATCAAGCTGGAGCGGGCATTGCGGTTGGCCCCGCGTGATTCGCTCGCGTTCCTATGGTGGTATTGGATCAGCACCTGTTACTTGATGCAAAAGGACTTTGCCGCGGCCATCGAAGCGTGCCGTCATGTCATTGCGATTAATCGTAGTATGTTTTGGGCATGGCTGGCATTGGCAGCCGCGCTGGCCCAACAGGGCCGTCAGGTAGAGGCCGAGGATGCCTTGGCTGAGGCATTGGCGCTGAACAGCGATGTGACAGCAGATACGATTGACCTGTGGATTGAAGATTCAATGGGTAAGGTCGTTGATGCCTCAACCTTCAAAGAAGGCTTATTAAAAGCGGGGCTAAAATAGGGGCTTTGGCAGCGCCTTAGGCTGATGCCTTTGCCGAAATGCGGTCTTGGGCGGCTTTTGTATCTTCACGTTTTACGCCGATACTGTCTGCGATACGGCCAATCAGCGAAGCTTCAAACGGGTCCAGTGAATTGTCCGCATAGGCGACCTCCCACAACATTTCGACAATGTTGATCCGTTCTTCGGGGGGGAAGCCACTGCGGATTTTCTCACGAAACATCCAGTCGTCCCACGCCTCTTCCTGCTCATGCGCGGCCTGTGCAATCAGGGCCGCAGCATCATCGTCCGATAGTTCAAACCGCTCCCGCACAATGCGGACAATGGTCTGACGCTCATCGTCGTCAAAGCTTGTGTCCTGACGGGCCAATTCAATCAGCAGGGCGGCGGCAGCAATTTGCACGCGGTCAAAACCATGCGCCGGCTGCGGCGCCTGTGGGCGGGCATCCAGAAATTCCATAAATCTTGTCAAGATCGACATGGCATGTCCTGTTCAGGTTTGGCGCATTTTAGGGCGCATGGGTGTTTCTTCATCTTCTATCAGATAGGTGTTATCCGAAAAATGTAAAGATCAAATCGGGCTTTCCCTTTGCCTAAAAGATTGCCAGCACATATGATCTGACACAATTGAATATTCGGCGTGGCTTTTCCGGTGGAAAGCGCGCCTGTTTCGTCGTGAAAAAGGGAGTGGACCTATGAAACGCGGAATTCTAATCGGTGGCGGCGCATTGGTTGCTGCGATTGTGGTCGCAGCAGTGGTGCTGCTGGCGGGGCTTGATACAATTATCAAAAATGCGATTGAATCCTATGGGCCGGATATGACCCAATCAGATGTGCAGGTTGATGATGTGTCTGTTTCGTCAAGTGGCGAGGGGCAAATCAAGGGGATGTCAGTCGATAACCCCGAAGGGTTTGAGTCAGAAAAGGCATTTTCCTTAGGCAGTATCGAAATGCAGCTCGATACAGCGTCGGTGACCGAAGACGTCATCGTCATCAAGAAAATTGCCATTCGCGAACCTAGCATCACCTATGAAATTCAAAAGGGCGGGCGGACCAATTTCGACGCCTTGATGGAAAATGTGAATGCCTATGTTGAGGCGCTGACCGGTGGCGCAGATGGCGATGCCACGGCTGAGGGTGGAGAGTCCGCAACAGCCGAAGGTGAGAGCCAAAAATTCATTATCGAGGATTTCCTGCTGGAAGGCGGTGAGGTTGCCGTTGTTGCTCAAGGGTTGGGGCTTGGCGAAATTTCAGCCAGCCTGCCGCGTATTCATATGACTGATATTGGCAAATCAAATGGTGGCGCAGACGCGGGCGAGATTGTTCAAATTGTGCTGGCCAAGGTGCAGAATGGCGCACTTGGGGCCATGCAGGCGCTCGACATCAATCAACTCAACAATTTGTTGAAAGACCCCAAGGCGCTGCTGGAACAGGGGCTGAATAGTCTGAATGTGGATGGCGAAAAAGGGCAGGTTGTAAAGGATGCAGAAGAAGCATTCGACAGCCTGAAATCCATGTTCGGTAAATAGGCTGCCAATTTCCCCTGCCGCCTTGTTTTGTGGGGCGCAGGGGACTGTCATTCGATCGTCATTTATTTTGCTGCATAGCAACATTTGCCCTTGCATTTGATCAGGCAAGGGTGCCAAATGCCGTTTCGACATGACGCTGGGTCAACTGGTTGGTTCGACTGCAGCTATGCCCCCCAATTCAAGGCGTGAGGAGCGCTTAACATGTCAGCACAACCTACTGATAAAAAGGCTAAATCAGCCTCTGGTCGTCGCAAGACAGTCACGCAGATCAAGGCCCGCAAGGGCGGTGATCCAATTGTCTGCCTGACCGCTTATTCAGCACCGATGGCGCATCTTGTGGACGCCCATGCTGATCTAATTCTGGTCGGGGATTCGCTGGGTATGGTGGTTCACGGCCTGGACAGCACTGTGCCTGTTACCCTTGATATGATGATTATGCATGGCAAGGCTGTGATGCGCGGCACGGAAAATGCTTGTGTGATTGTTGATATGCCGTTTGGGTCATATGAAGAAAGCAAGGAAGCTGCCTATCGCAACGCTGCTGAAATCATGCAGCGGACACGATGCACCGGCATCAAACTTGAAGGCGGTCAGTCTATGGCTGATACGATTGCCTTTCTGACGGAACGGGGCATCCCGGTCATGGGGCATATCGGGTTGCAGCCGCAATCTGTGAACGCTCGCGGTGGCTATCAGGCTGCTGGTCGCAGTCGCAGCGAATGGGGCGATATTCTTGCCGATGCACTGGCTGTGCAGGAGGCAGGGGCCTTTTCTGTGGTGATTGAGGGGGTTGCCGCGCCGCTGGCAGACAAGCTAACGCGTGAGCTTGAAATCCCGACAATCGGTATTGGCGCGTCTGCCAATTGTGACGGGCAAATCCTTGTGTTGGATGATATGTTGGGCTTGGGCGATCGGGTGCCGAAATTTGTCAAGAAATACGCTGATTTGGCTGGAACGATTGATGAAGCGATCGGAACCTACGCTGCCGAAGTAAAAGACCGCAGCTTCCCCGCCGAAGAGCATACCTATAAGATGCGCGAAGGCGATAAGGTGGAACCTGCGTCAACCAAAACGACGGCGAAACCTGTTGAAGATGTGCCGTGGCTGTCCTTGGTTGCTGAAGACTAGGCGATCTAAGGCGGGCCTGTGGTGTTTTTCCCGTGATTTGGGCTGGCAACTGCGCCCAGATTCTGCCATATCCTTAAAGAATAACTAGGCTGCGCCCACGTGGATACGTGTGGCGCTGCATTCACATTTTTTGATTTGGCATTTTGGCAAATTGGGCTTTGGAGGCCTCTACGTGTCTGATATTTTTCAAGAGGTTGAGGAAGAGCTGCGTCAGGACCAGATGCGGGTTCTGTGGCAGCGTTATGGCGCCTATGTGATCGGCGCTGCTGTAGCAATTGTTGTGGCGACTTTCGGTAATCAATTATGGCAGGGCTATAACGCCAATAAGAACGAGGCTGCATCGTTTGCCTTTGCCGCTGCTGCTGCATCGGCTGCGTCAGGTGATCTGACAGCTTATGATGCGCTGGTTGATGGCGGTCATGCAGGCTATGCCGCCCTGGCTGGGTTCGCCAAGGCTGACAGTTTGCTGAATGAAGGTGAGCGGGCAGGGGCAATTGCCTTGCTTGATACCATTGCAGGCAAATCCGGGCTGCCGCGTTCTTTGCGTGACCTTGCCGGGTTGAAAGCCGCTTTGGCGTCGATGGAAACAGGCTCCTCGGACGATGTCGCTATTCGCCTCGCGCCCTTGTTGGGGGATGATCGGCCCTATCGCCACGCCGCTACAGAAGCAGCTGCGATTAATGCCTATCGCAATGATGAAATTGGCGAGGCACGGAATTTGTTTGCTTCCCTGGCCGGTGATTTCGAAGCGCCCCAGGGCGTGCGCGCACGGGCAGCTGAGATGCTGATGATCCTTGGTCCGGCAGAAGAAGCCGCCCCGACAGCGCAAGATGACAGTGCCGGGAGTGCTGCGGAATGATGTTGATGAGCAAGTTTGACATGTTCAAGAAAAAGGCCGGATGGGCAGCCCTTGCCGGTATGCTGGCGCTGACCGCCTGTGCTGATGAAGAACCGACACTGACACCGGGGCAATTGACTGGTGAGCGTATTTCAGTCCTTGCCTTTGAAAGCAAGATTGAGGCTGACCCCCGCATCCAATCTGTGAAGGTCAGTTTGCCCGCGCCCTATGTGAATGATGCGTGGCCCACAGCGGGCGGCTATCCCTCGCATGCGATGCATCATCTGGCATTGCCCGGACCGTTGCGCAAGCAATGGTCAGCAACAATTGGTGTCGGGTCATGGGATTTCGGTCAGCTTTTGGCACCGCCGATTATTGTCGGGTCAATTGTCTTTGCGATGGATGCCGAAGGGCGTGTTTCAGCGCTGGATCTTGAAGACGGCTCAATCTATTGGACGATGAACTTGTCCCGTAAGGGAGAGCAGGCCGATGAGAATTTCGGTGGCGGTCTGGCTTATGACAATGGTTTGCTATTTGTCAGCACAGGATTGGGGCGCGTTGTTGCCATTGACCCGATGCGGGCACAGCTGGTTTGGGAACATGATTTCAAACTGCCGTTCCGCGCAGCGCCCAGCGCCGCTGATGGCCGTGTGTTTGTGATTACCCATGATAACCAGTTATTCGCACTCGACGCCAAAACCGGTGATACGATATGGGATCATCAGGTGATTGTTGAAGGTGCCGGATTGTTGGGTAATTCAAGCCCTGCGGTTCAGGACGACACGCTTGTTGCGCCGTTCACCTCTGGTGAGTTGGTGGCAATTCGGGTGCAAAATGGCCGTGTGGCATGGCAGGATATCCTGACACGTACGGGGCGTTTGACGTCACTATCAACCTTGTCTGATATTGCCGGGCGTCCGGTCATTGACCGTGGCCGTGTGTTCGCTGTCAGCCATTCAGGCCGAATGGTATCGATTGACCTGACAACCGGGGAGCGCGTGTGGACACGTAACATTGCAGCCACCCAGACACCCTGGATTGCTGGCGACTATGTGTATGTCGTGACATCAGAAGCTGAAGTGGTTTGTTTGAACTGGTCAGATGGGCGCGTACGTTGGGTTACAGGTCTGGAACGGTGGGAAGACCCAGCAGATCAGGATGGCCTGATCGTGTGGTCTGGCCCCGTTTTGGGCAGTGACAGGCTGATCGTAGCGTCAAGCACAGGCAAAATGGTGGCATTGTCACCTTATACGGGCGCAAAGCTCGGTACACTCAACACCGCCCACGGTACCTATGTGCCACCGATTGTAGCACAGGGCATGTTGTTGGTTCTTGATGATGAAGGTGATCTGACAGCTTATCGGTAAGCATCAGGTTCCGTCACGCACGCGGATGCGGTTATGAGTTTTAAGCTCGCCATTATTGGCCGGCCCAATGTCGGTAAATCTACCCTGTTCAATCGCTTGGTTGGGCGGCGCTTGGCGTTGGTCGATGACCAGCCGGGAGTTACCCGAGACAGGCGTGAGGGCGAGGGCCGCTTGCTGGACCTGACCATGACGGTTGTTGATACCGCCGGGTTGGAAGACGCCACTGACGACAGGCTTGAAGCACGAATGCGTCGCCAAACAGAACAGGCGATTGAAGAATCCGATGTGTGTTTGTTCCTGATTGACGCCCGTGCGGGTGTCACGCCATTGGACGCCTTCTTCGCGGACCTCCTACGTAAAAGTCCAACTCCGACGATCCTTGTCGCGAATAAAAGCGAAGGTAAGGCGGGGGAGCCTGGGTTTTACGAAAGTTATGGTCTTGGCCTTGGTGACCCCATCGCGTTGTCTGCCGAACATGGCGAAGGCATGGGCGATTTGCACGAAATGCTGTTGCCCTTTGCCAATGCCCGTGAAGAGGCGTTGGAAGAAGATAATGACATTGATTTGCCTGTCGATGAGTTTTTGTTGGCAGAAGACGGCAGCGACGTTGCCTTGGCAGGGTTGCAGTATGACAAGCCGTTACGCATTGCCATCGTTGGCCGCCCAAATGCGGGCAAGTCCACACTGATCAACAAGGTGATCGGTGACGATCGATTGTTGACCGGGCCTGAGGCTGGAATTACCCGCGATTCCATTTCAGTGGAATGGGAATGGCAAAAGAATGAAGGCAGCAAACCTTTCCGTGATCACACGCAGATGCCCGAACGGCGCAATCTGAAGCTGTTTGATACCGCCGGGATGCGCAAACGAGCCCGGGTAAAATCAAAGATTGAAAAATTGTCCGTCGCAGATGGTTTGCGCGCTGTGCGCTTTGCAGAAATTGTCATCGTGATGATGGATGCGACCATGCCGTTTGAAAAGCAGGATCTGCACATTGCTGATCTGGTGGCGCGTGAAGGGCGCGGGCTGATTATGGCCCTGAACAAATGGGATTTGGTCGAGGACAAGCAAGCAACCTTGCATGAAATGCGTTTGAAGCTGGGTGAGCTTTTGCCCCAGATCAAGGGCGTGCCCATGGTCACCCTGTCAGCGTTAACTGGCAAGGGGATTGAACGGTTGATCCCCGCGGTATTGTGGGTGGAACAGCAATGGTGCAGCCGTATTGGTACATCCGCGCTTAACCGCTGGCTGGAGGAGGCAATCACCCGCCATCCGCCGCCCGCGCCGTCGGGCCGCCGGATCAAAATTCGGTATATGACACAGGTGCGCACACGACCGCCGACCTTTGTGGCTTTTGTCAGCAAGCCTGATGATTTATCGGACAGCTACAAACGCTATATGATCAATAGTCTGCGCGAACGGTTCGGGATTGATGGTGTGCCTATCCGCCTGTTCTTCCGCGGTGGCAAGAACCCCTATGCGCCGAAGGCCAAATAGGCGGCGTTTTTTCCAATAGGTGGCAATCTTGATGGTTGGCTTTGCCAATAGTGGGAATTACTTGGCAGCAACCGATGCTTCACCCTTAACAAGGGCGGCCAGATCGCGACCAGCATCAATGAACGGGCGGGGGTCGCGGCTGTTCCGGCCATACCACACTTCATAATGAAGGTGATTGCCTGTGCTGCGGCCTGTGGTGCCAATGGCACCCAGCGGTGTGCCAACAGCAACAAGATCGCCAACTTTAACATCTACGCGTGACAAATGGGCATAACGTGTCTTCAGCCCATAACCGTGACTGATGGCAACCAAATTGCCATAGGCCCCTTTGGGGCCTGCGTGAACAACAATACCTTCGGCCGTTGCCTTGACGGGCACGCCGCGTTGACCTGCGAAATCCATACCGGAATGAAACGCGCGGTGTTTGGTAAAGGCATCACGACGATAGCCATAATGGCTGGACGTCCAAACGCGATTTTCAACAGTTGGAAAGCGAATGGGCAGGGCCATCAAAATATCATTCAGCGCAGCCAATTCAGCCAGCGCCTTTTCATTGTCGGCCAAGGCTGTGCCTGCATTCCAATTGCGCACAGGTTCTGCTGCCAAAACCGTAGAGTTCATGGGCGCGGTATCTGTCGCGGCATCCAGAAGCGGGCCGCCGACCTGTCGTGTATTTACATTTTCGCCAACGGGGCTGTTGTCGAGGCCGGAGGCATCAGCGAACACGGCTTCTTTGGAAAGGCCTGTTTTGGCCAGAATGGCACGGCGTGCCTTGATCGCGGTTTCGATAACTTCGTGCAGCCAAATAAGAGCGTCTGCCTGATTGGCCTCGACCTGATCAAGGTTGCCTGCAATATCGACATTGCGATCAAACTGCCATGACATGGCCTGTTTCGCGCCGGTTTTATTGGCGGTTGTAACGGGGCCGAACAACGCCTCAATCTGCTCAATATCCTGATCAAGCATGGCTTGCTGCGTAAGATCGGTGGGGCCTGCTTCCATCACGGACGGTCCGGCAGCTAACTGGTCAGCGGCTGGCAGCCAATGGGGGCGCGGTGTAACGGTTGATTGTTCGGCGATTAACGGACCACCAATAGAGGCATACCCAGTATAGCCACTGTCTGATGCCTGACCCAGCATTTGCAGGATCATATGACGTTCCAAAATAGGCGGGGCGGCGGGGTCCTCGCTTACCAGCAAGTCCAAACGGCGTTTCTGGTCAGCAATGGTTGAGGCGCGTTGGTCAAGATCAATGGCGCGAGCAATAGCTTGCGCCTGCGCCTGTTCAGTTGTGAACTGTTTTTCAACGATTTGGCGCGATTGGTCGGTGGGCGTGGCAACGTTCTGCCAAACGGCGATGCCGCCAGAGACAGCAGTCCACACAGCAATCGTCATGCTTGCACGCGCAACGCTGCTTTTCAGCCCCAATTTATGTGTCAGACGAAACGCCAAACGACACACCTCCAATTCTGACTGCTGACGAATTACCTGCCAACTCATGGACAGTTTTGTCAGCCCCTCCCGGTTTTGCCTGAACTTTATTATGTTTACAGGTCGTCACATTGTTGACGAATTCAAAACCGAATCACCCGAATTTCACTTTACACAGGCTTAGTGTAGGCAGCTAGGTATCACGTCGATTCTGTGTGTAAAAGTCCCTAATTGCCGCGCATTGGGGGGATGGGCTGGCAAAATATCCTTAACAACACGTTTATGGGGGCAAAAATTCAGTCCGGTGCGTAAAGCGTTGCAGGAAAATCTGCAAGGGCGCGTGCTTCGTCATTGAAGGGCGGCTTTAGGCCGCCACGCATATGCTGCGCAACCTGTTTTTGAAAAAACCTTGCAATATCAATTTGTTGCGCCGCACAATAGTGATTGAGCCAGCGCATGCCGATCTTCACATGAGTGATTTCATCATTATAGATAATGGTCAGCAGGGCAGCAGAAGCTGCATCACCATGCGTCTCTAACCGTTCGACTGTCGGCGGTGTGACATCAAGTCCGCGTGCTTCATGGACAAGGGGCACAATTGCCAACCTAGCCCCTAAATCATGGCGTGTATCATAGGCGGCCTGCCACAACCCATCATGGGCAGCTAAAGCGCCGTAACTGCATTCCAGTTCATTCAATCTCTTTTCCAGCATCAGGAAGTGGCGTGCCTCATCATCCAGCACGGACAACCAGTCTGTTGTGAATGCGGCAGGTAGGTCAGCACCAAATCGAATAATGATGTCAGCAGCTAGATCGATGGCATTCAGTTCAATATGGGCAAGGGCGTGCAGCAATCCTTGCCGTCCTTTCAGACCACCTGTGCCGCGCCGGGGCATTTTATTGGGCGGCACCAATTCAGGCTTGGCAGGGCGGGCGGGGCGGTCGGGGGCCGGTTCCGCACCGAATGGCAAGTTTTGTGCCGATATTTCGCGAAACACTGTGCGGGCATGATTGGCCTTTGCGACTGCGTCGGCAGTGTTCAAAACCTCAAGCAATAGGGCGCTGATCGTGGTTTCTGTGGGCAGGTTTTTAGTCATAGGCAGGGCTTATCAGGATCGTTCCTATCTGCCAATGGGGCAGGGCGACCGGGCGGCATGATGTGCAATATTTCCATTGGTATGGTTCCCAAGAAAGTTGACAGGGGCGTCAGGCGGCGTAAGCTTTCTATGCTGCACCTGCACAATTACTGATTAGTAGGTATTTAGCCAAGCATATAAGCCATACAAGCTGGCCATACAAACCGGCAGGGAGGAAACAATGCCGACATTTCAAGAGTGGATGAATTTTGCCAAGGCAACTGTTCGTGATCAGCGTTTTTCAATAAAGCGCGCGATCCAGTTGAATAATCCAATTCAGGATCGGTTTATGAAAGACCCGGCCTATGAAGCGAACAATCCAGATCACTTTGTACCGTTGATCGAAGTTGAACGTTACAAAACCCGCACATCCCATTTCGATAAAATTATCTCAGCAACCCATAGTCATTTTTGGGACCCGTTCGACACGGATTACATCGACTATACAGAATCGTTCGACATGGAAAACGACATGATGGTCAAGCCGGATGTGTTTGCCATTGAATTGCGCGTGCCCGCAATTGCAGACCGTCTGGATGAAAAACAGAAGGTCAAGTTCGTCAATGAAAGCCTGCGTTGGACCCTGTCAAATATCCTTCACGGTGAACAGGGCGCGTTAAGCCTGTCTGCATCCTTGTGCCATGTGTTGAAGGATCCGGGCGCGCAGGAATATGCTGCCAATCAGGCCCGTGAAGAGGGGCGCCACGTTGCCGGTTTTGCCCGGTATATTGAAGCGCGCTGGGGCGAGCCATTGCCGGCCTCAGATACGCTGGCGCGTGTGCTGGATGACATTGTGACGTCACCAATTGTGTACAAAAAAATTGTCGGTATGCAGATGCTGGTTGAGGGCCTGGCCATGGGCGCGTTTGCCATGATCTTTGCGGACACAAAGGATCCCTTGCTGCGCAACCTGATTCAGTTGGTGATGACGGACGAAGCGTTTCATCACAAGTTCGGGAAAATCTGGGCAGACAAAACCATTCCGCATTTGTCAGAGCGTGAACGCGAAAAGGTTGAGGACTGGGCCGTTGATGTGTTTCAGGATTTGTTATTCAACCTCGTGAATCCGGCGCAGAAGAAGCTGGTTTATCAATCGGTCGGCCTTGATTGGCGTTGGGTGCAAAAAACCATGCTAACCGAGTTGAACCAGAACGATGTGATGATCGAGGAAATGCGCAAGGACAATAATATCTTCCGCGTCTTGATCAAAACCATGCTGAAGGCAGGGATTATCACTGACCGTACCCGTCAAATCTATGCACAGTGGGTGGATATGGATGAGCTGCGTGACGAAAGTGATGAGATGGTGGGTGATGCCATCGCCGAAGAAGGCATCAAACGCATTGAGAAAATCAATTTCAACAAGGCTGCCTAGCTGGGCTGAAATTACATTCACAAAAAGGCCCGCCGCAGTGACCTGTGGCGGGCTTTTTCTTTTGTTGATAAAGGAAGGGCGTTACAGCGCCTTGGCTGCGTCCAGCACGTCTTCCACATGGGTTTTGACTTTCACCTTGTCCCATATTGCGGCAATCGTGCCGTCAGCCTTGATCAGGAAGGTTGACCGGACAATCCCCATATAGGTGCGGCCATAATTTTTCTTTTCCTGCCAAACACCGTAATCTTCGCAAAGCGCGCCTTCTTCGTCTGAAACCAACGGGTTTTTCAAGTCCTGCTTGGCGATGAAATTATCATGCCGTTTGACGGAATCTTTTGATGCGCCAACAAGGGCGACGCCCAGCTTTTCAAATTGTTTCTTTTGTTCGGTGAAGCCGATGTTTTCTGTTGTGCAGCCCGGCGTGCTGTCCTTGGGGTAAAAGAAAAGCACCAGCCCCTTTTGCCCCTTAAGGGTCGATAGGGCCTCGCTTAAAGATAGCGTGCCGCCACCATCGCGGGGCAGGTCGAAATCAGGTGCTTTGTCGCCAACAGATAATGTGGTCATGGAACGCTCCGTTTATGATTGCTGGTGCGGTTGATAAGGGATGGACAGGTAGCATGATCCGGGCAGGATCGCTATAGCGCAGGCATGTCATCCACAGGTGGTCCGTCGTTGGGATTGGTATCTGTCAGTCCGCTGAATTGCCTGTCAAACAGTGCTTTGACCGCGCCTTGATGGGCCAGCAGCGCATCCGTGATGATTTGCAAGCGCGCTTCGTGACTATCATGTTCATCCAAATCCATGATGGCGCAAAGCTGCTTGGAAAGTTGTGCGGGCAATGATTCCAAAACACTGTCGCGAATTTGATCGGGGTCCAGATTGCTGCGCACAGCCATCAAAATTTTTCGGTAAAGGGCCAGGGCGTCCTCAATAATATTTGTATCGTCATCGTTTAATGGCTGCGGTGGTGTTCCTGTTAAAGCGATGGCTTGCTTCAGAAACTCTATATCGACTAATCCGCCGCGCGCCAGCTTCACGTCAGTGGGGCGGGGTGTTGTGCCTGCCGCCTTGTCCATGCGTTGCCGCATCATGCCGATTTGCGCGTGAACCTCACCGGTTGGTTCGTTGTGGTTGTGCACAGCCTGGTCAATGATGGTTTCCAGCGCGACTTTCAGGTTGTCGGGCGCTGCGATGACGCGTGCCTTGCACAATGCCTGACGTTCGAATATCCACGCGTCGTTTTGATAATAGGCTGCAAAACTTTCAAGGCTTGATGCGATGGGGCCTTTCTTGCCCTGCGGCCGCATCCGCATGTCGACTTCATATAGATGCCCTTCGGCGGTGGGTGCGCCCAACGCATTGATGATGCGCTGGGTCAGACGATGAAAATAAAGGCCGGTTGTTAGCGGTTTTTCACCGTCTGAACTGCCAATATCCCCATTTGTTTGATAGACGAAAATCAAATCCAAATCAGATTGCGGCGTCATTTGTTCTTCGCCTAGCCGCCCAACTGCGATGATGCCCAGCGAACCACCAGACACCACGCCATGTTTGCGCGCAAACTCAGCCTCGACCAATGGTTTCAATGTTTGGATCGTTGCGTCTGCCAAATGGGTTAGATCTGTTGTGGCAGCAGGGGTGGGCAGGCGTGCTGACATGTGCCGCGCGGCGATCAGAAATTCCAGTTCGCTTTTCCATTGGCGTGTGATGTCCAACTGCTCCTCATAGGAGCGTGCCGCGCCAAGCCGAAAGGACAGGTCCATCCGTGCCTCCTCCGGGTCATCAAGAATCGATAAAAGCTGATCATCAATAAAAATATCGAGCAGGGAGGGACGGCGTTCCAATTGACGACACAGGCGGGGGCTGGCAGCAATCAACAATGCTAATTCTTCCAGCACCCACGGATGCGCACGAATAAGCGAGAAGAATTGCACCCCGGCAGGTAGGCGCGACAGGAAATCGTCAAAGCGAACAAGGGCAAGATTGGGCGCGTCCGCCTTGGCCAGCTCCGTCAAGATCGTGGCGGCCAGATCCTTGGCTAACAGGCGCGCCCGTTCTGATTTTAAGGAGCGATAGGGAGCTGTTTGCCACCGATCAACGATTTCACGTGCCTTGTTTGGATCGGTATAGCCAAGCGCCGTCAACTGATCATCTGCATGATCAACCTCCCGGTTGTCTTTGCCTTCTTTGCCGGCATTCAACAATGCGTCATAGGCCAATCGTACATTGGCGTCGTGAACACAAAATGCGGCTTCGAATTCCGCTAGACCAGCAAACCCGCAGAACTGTGCGAATGCCGTCAACGCTTCGGTGTTTTTGGGCAGGGTTTGGGTTTGTTCGTCATTCAGCATTTGCAGGCGGTGTTCGACCTCCCGCAAGAAGATATAGGCTGCCGCAAGGTTCTGTTGATCATCGCGGCTGATGATATCTTCTTCGGCCAGTGTCGCCAAAACTTGCAATGTCTGGCGCTCTCTGAACTGTCTGTTTCGGCCGCCCAAGATCATTTGATATGTTTGGACAAAGAATTCGATTTCGCGAATGCCGCCCCGACCCAATTTGACATTGTGACCATGCAGATCAAGCGGGCCTTGGCCATGCTGTCGCCTGATGCGGGTCGTCATTTCCTGCACATCATCAATGGCGGCAAAATCCAATGCCCGACGCCAGACAAAGGGGCGAATATCGGTTAGGAACGTTTCGCCCAATGATAAATCACCGCCGATCGGGCGCGCCTTGATCATGGCGGCGCGTTCCCAGTTCAGGCCGGTAGATTCGTAATAGCTGATTGCCGCGCTCAACGGGACTGCAAGCGGTGTCATGCTTGAATCAGGGCGTAGGCGCAAATCAGTGCGAAAAACATAGCCGTCTTCGGTCATTGACTGGATCGCCTTGACCAGATCGCGGGTCAGTGCCACAAAGAATTCAGCAGCAGTTTTGCGCCCCTGATAGGGCGTGTTTTCACCATCATAAAGAACGATCAGGTCGATATCCGACGAATAGTTCAACTCGTGAGCGCCAAGCTTGCCCATTGCCAGAATGATCAGGCCGGATCCCTTTACGGGATTGTCAGGATCGTTGCTTTGCAGGTCACCCTTTTGTTGCGCCTGTTTCAATAGGAATGTGGCGGCGGCCTGCACGCTTGCGTCCGCTTGATCAGACAGCGCACGCGTAACCCGCTCAACTGGCCAAATGCCAGTAAGGTCAGCCAAACTTAGCCCAAGGGACAAATCTGACTTTGCCTGACGTAGCTGCGCCATCATCGCGGCCATCGTATCAGCATTGGCGGCGTTTTGTGCTGTTTCAAGGCTGGCAGTCAGCATCGCCTCAAACCCAGGGGCGTCGGCGGTTGCCCCGGTTAGGTCACTGGCTAACTGCGCAATCAGGTGCGGTCTTGTGCGGATCAGCCTGGCCAAAAAACTGCTGTGTGCCATGATCGCCCCAAGGTGATTTAGCGAGCGGTCATCAGGGCAGGGCAGGTTTGCGTTGGTGAGCGCAGCCACTAGATCGTCGCGCATCATCGCGACCCGTGCCAGATCATTGGCAATAGGGCTTTGCAGGACATTTGTTCCTACAGATAATGAGGTGGGAGAATCTTTTGTCATCACGGGTCTATTTGTGCCATAGAATCGTCATTAGCCTAAACAATATTAGGCCCGTCACGCCACTGTTTGTGCAACCTTGTTGAAAGACCCCCATTTGCCACGTCGTCTTATAAAACCTGTTTCAGCGCTTTTGACCGGTAGTTTTGCCGTTCTTAGCCTTGGATTGGTGTTGCTTGGTTGGCGCTTATCGCAGGGGCCGATTGCGCTAACGGGTGCGGAAACCTATATCGCCGCGGCTTTGAGTGCGGAGCGGGAAGACCTGTCCATCACCCTTGATGAAGTGGTCGTTGCCTGGAACCCGAAGGCACTGTCCCTGGATGTGCAACTTCATAAAATTGTGGTGACTGACCTTGAAGGGGAAGCGATCAGTATCCCTAAAGCCAATATTGGGTTGAGCGGAAGGGCCTTGTTTAACGGTATTATCGCACCGTTGCGCGTGTCTATCAGCGACCTTGCCGTCACACTGGTGATATATGAGGATGGCCGTTTCGCCCTGTCAGGGAGTACGCAATCGGACGGCGCGGCAACGCCAACGCCAGCACCGACAGCGGCACCGGTGCCGCCGGATCAGCGTGCGCCACTGTCACCGGTTCTACTGGCACTACTTGCGCCACCGGACCGGAAAAGCGCGATCGGCTTTTTGGAGGAGTTTGAACTGCGCAACAGTTTGGTGCTGGTTGAAAACCGACAAACCGGCTCAAACTGGGCGTTGAATTCATCACAGATTGTGGTCAACCGTGATGATGATGGCGCGCATAGTTTGGCAGTGGGTGAAGTTTCGCGCCTCAACTTCGCCGGGATCGCAGGGGCAGCTACGCCCATTGCATGGTCTAGCAGGTTTGAGCGGGATACCGGCAGGCTTGGGGTTACTCTTTCATTTGATAATTTACCTTTGGGAGATCTTGTCGCCCAGTTCACCGGTGTCGATTTTTTGGGCGGGTCGGACGCGCCTGTAACCGGGCGGATGACCGGGGCCTTGTTGTTGGACCCGGCAACGGGCGCACGCTTCACCAATCAGGAAGACGGTATCAGCTTTTCCTTTGATTTAGGGGCGGGGCAGATACTGGGTGGGGGCGGTCTGTTTGCTGCACCGTTTGATATCTACGAGGGGCAGTTGGCGGGGGCAATCAGTCCGGACTTCAAAACAATTTCAGTGTCGCGCATATTGTTGTCACGCGCGCCCTTTGTGATTGAGGGCAGCGCCGCCGCCATCAGCCGCTCCACTGACGAAGTTGGCTCGCTCGCCAATCCGGCAGAGTGGGAGGTGAATGCCGCGCTCGCGCTTGATGGGCTGACCGTAACGCAGCTTAAACAATTATGGCCTGATCGTGAAAATGATGGCGCGCGTAATTGGGTTGTCGCCAATATGGACGAAGGCTTGGTCAGCAATGGGCAATTCCGTTTGGCAATACCCGCCGGATTCTTTGGGTCTGGAGAGCGGCTGCCGAAAGATGCGATTGACCTGACATTTGATTTGCAGCGAGGCGTGGCCCACCTGTTCCGACCATTGCCCCCCTTGACCAACGCGATTGGCCGGGCACGTTTGACGGCGCAAAGTTTTGCAATCACCGATATTGCTGGTGATATTAATGGGCTGGCGCTAACGGGGGGGCAGTTTACCATCGCTGATTTCGCGGCCAAGGGTGGTCCCGCTGAAATTTCATTGACCCTGTCGGGCGGCTTGGCCCCCATGATGCATTTCTTGAATAAGGAACCGTTCGGGTATCCCGGACAGGCGGGGCTTAACCCTGACGACTTTAGTGGTCGCGCGACAGCGGATGCCGTGATTTCGGTGCCGCTGACAAAGTCAGTCGCCTTTTCGGATGTGTCGCTGGATATTAAAGGCATGGTTCGTGATGCGACATTGCCTAGCTTCGTCAAGGACATGACGTTTACCCATGCTGACATTGACATTTCAGTGACGGAAAAAAGATTGAAGGCTACAGGGCCATTACAGATCAACAATGTGCCTGTGAATGCGATATGGACAGAAAACTTTACCGCGCCACCTGAAGGCGGCGGGGGCACGCATATTTTTGTGATGGGCGATACCGACGCTATGGCACGTAAACAGCTTGGCTATGATTTGATGCCCTATGTTACGGGGCCGATGCCACTTGTTGTCGATGTGCGCCTTGTGCGCGGCGAAGGAGTGCGGCTGAAGCTGGATGGTGATTTTCTGAACGCTGCAATTGATGCCCCTTTGATCCATTGGGGCAAAGAACCTGGCAAGGCACTGCGTGGTGCGGTCAGCCTGTTCATCCCAAACCAAGGTGATGGTTTTTTGGTGGAGCGGGCAGACTTTATCGGTGACGGACTGACGCTAAAAGCGCATGCAGAATTGGCAGATGGCGGCGGGTTGCAGGCATTGAATGTTACCGAATTGAAGGCTGGTGATCATACGGATCTAAGTGCGATTACGGTTGAGGAGCCAGACGGCAGCCGCACTCTTAAGATTGAAGCAGACAGGCTTGATCTGGCAAAGGATTGGCTATCCGAAGGGTTGGAATTGTTCCGGTCTGAAAAAATCGCTGACGCCGCTGACAATTATGATGATGGCAGGGGCAGCAAAGAGCGGGACAAGTCGTCTGTCATCAGCCAGTTTGATTGGTGGGTTGCCTCAATGCATTTGGCCGGCACACCTATCCTAGCCGACCTTGCGGGGCGGTTCACTCCGAAGACGGCAGATGATGGCACAACTGCTTTTGCGGGGGCACTGACAGCGCGTCTGACGGGTGCGCCTGATGACCCTGGTGTGCCGTTGATCGTGTCGCTGAAGGCTTGGCCCAACAACGCCCAATTCATCCATGCGGAAACCAAGGATGGCGGTTCGCTCCTTCGCCTATTGGGGCTGGTAGATCAGGCCCGTGATGGTGATTTGCTTATCGAAGGCGTCATTCCTGATCTTGCTTCCGCTGATGAGGGGGAGGGGCGCTTGCGGGTTAAGGATGTTCGTATCGTCAAATTGCCGGTGTTGGCGCAACTGATCAATGTCAGCTCGCTGACGGGGCTTGGCAGCGCACTGCAAGGTGAAGGATTGGTCTTTACTGATATTACAGTGCCGTTCACTATTGCCAATGGGCAAGTGCGATTCAAAGATGGGCGCGCCGTTGGCCCATCGGTCGGGATTAAGGGCCGTGGCGTCATCGGATTTGATGGGGCGATGGATATTGATGGCACGATTGCCCCTGCTTACACATTGAACGCTGCAATAGGCAAAATTCCGGTGATTGGGGAGTTGCTTGTCGGGGGCGAAGGCGAGGGGCTTTTCGCAGCGAATTTTGCAATCGATAGCAATGGCGATGGCCGCCCGGCGAAAATTACGGTCAATCCGTTGTCCGCTTTAACGCCTGGGTTCCTGCGCGGTATCTTTGGCGATTCAAATCCGGCGACGAACCCGAATGCAGAGAAAAAGGCAACGCTGCCCAAGGAAATGCCGCCGCTTGACGCTGAAGAATTGCCCGCGCCGCAAGAAGATCAGGCTGCCCCACCGCAGCCGATATCGACGCAAGAAGAACGCCCTTCCGCTGCAAGTGGCGAATAGGGATTAAGCTTCGATCAGGGCGTGGCGCTTCTTGCCAACTGATAGTTTCACAACACCATCATTCACATCAGCGTCCGCAACGGTCACTTGATCATCGGCAATGGGGCCATCATTCAGCTTGGCACCGTTCTGTTTGATCAGGCGGCGTGCTTCACCTTTCGATTTGGCAAGGCCGGTTTCAACCAGTGCATCCAGAATATTGATCCCGCTAGACAGGCGGTCAGCGCCGACGCTGATGCGGGGTAGGTCATCACCGATCGTGCCTTGTTCAAACGTCTTTTGCGCGGTCTGTTCAGCTGCTTTTGCTGCGTCACGACCGTGAACCAGTGCTGTGATCTCATTCGCCAAAATTTTCTTGGCGTCATTGATCTCGGCACCTTCAAGCCCCTCTAGTCGCGAAATCTCGTCCATTGGCATGTCGGTCAACAGGCGCAGGAAACGACCAACATCGGCGTCATCGGCGTTTCGCCAATATTGCCAAAAGTCGTAGGGCGCAAGCATATCGCCATTCATCCAAACCGCGCCTTCTGCGGTTTTGCCCATCTTCGCCCCGGTTGAGGTGGTCAGTAGCGGAATGGTCAGGCCATATAAATCCGCGCCGGTCATGCGGCGACCCAGATCAATGCCGCTGACGATATTGCCCCATTGGTCTGACCCACCCATTTGCAGGGTGCAGCCAAAACGCTTGTTCAATTCCACAAAGTCGTAGGACTGTAGAATGATGTAATTGAATTCGAGGAAAGACAGCGGCTGGTCACGTTCCAACCGTTGCTTGACCGATTCAAAGGTCAGCATTCGATTGATTGAAAAATGCTTGCCCACATCACGCAATAGATCAATGTAGTTCAGGTTCAGTAGCCAGTCGGCATTGTCTACCAATACGGCGTCTGTCGGGCCATCGCCAAAACTGATCAGATTTTCAAAATTTTTGCGAATGCCTGCCTTGTTCTCTTCGATCTTTTCAGGGGTCAAAATTTGGCGTGCAGAATCCTTGCCCGACGGATCACCGATCCGTGTCGTGCCACCACCCAGCAGAATTATCGGCTTGTGCCCAGCCTGTTGCAGGCGGCGCATGGCCATAATTGCCATCATGGACCCTGCGTGCAGGGACGTCGCCGTGCAATCAAACCCCATATAGGCGGTCAGAATGCCGGAAGATGCTTTGTCGTCCAAGGCATCGGTGTCCGTGACCTGATTAAGGTAGCCACGCTCGTCCATCACCTTTAAAAAGTCTGACTTGTAGTTTGTCATGATCTATCCATCCGAATTTGGATGGCGGTCTAACACAGGGGCTTGCCGAATGGAAGCTTTGCAGCATTTACGGGACGGGCGACCAATTCGCGCGATCGGGTTGATGAGTGGCACGTCGCTGGATGGCGTTGATGGTGCCCTTCTTGAAACCGATGGGGAAGGGCATGTTAACCCGATCAAGTCTGTGTCCCGGCCCTACACCGCAGCAGAACGGGCAGTGTTGCAGGAGGCCGTTGCGGCCGCCCTTGATTGGGATGAGGTGCGCGAGGGGCAGGCTATAATCGGGCAGGCAGAAGACGTCCTGCATCAAAGCCATGTTGAGATTGTTGCCGCACTGGCGATTGGGGGGGCGGAATTGGTGGGCTTTCACGGCCAAACAGTGCTGCACAGGCCAGAGCGCGCTCTGACTTGGCAAATTGGGGATGGAGGGCGCTTGGCCCAGCAATCTGGGCTGCCGACTATTTTTGATTTTCGCAGCGCCGATATGGCTGCGGGTGGGCAAGGCGCGCCATTGGCACCGCTTTATCACGCAGCTTTGGTTGCCGATGCTGGACTGGCAGGGCCTGTTGGTATTCTTAACCTTGGTGGGGTGGCGAATATCACCCTTGTTGGTGCTGGTGACTTACTTGCGTTTGATACAGGGCCTGCCAATGGTTTGCTTGACCAATGGGTCGAACACGCGGGGCATGGACGCTTTGACAAGGATGGAGCAATGGCTGCCCAAGGGAAAGTGGATGAGGGCTGTTTGGCACGCCTGATGGCACATCCCTATTTCGGTCAGCTGCCGCCGAAAAGCCTGGATCGATATGATTTTGATTTGGCTGCAGTGGCGGGGCTGTCGATGGCAGATGGCGCAGCAACGCTAACGGCCTTTACAGCGCAATCCATTGCGCTTGCGCTGAAACAATTACCGCAAATGCCCACGCTGTTGATCGCGTCAGGCGGCGGCAGTCATAATCCTGTGATGCTTGCGATGATCGGCGCGCAGACAGGCTGTCAAATCAGGACAGCGCAGTCCCTTGGCTGGGATGGTGATGTGATTGAGGCGCAATGCTTTGCCTATTTGGCGGCGCGCGCTGTCAGGGGGCTTGCCTTATCGATGCCCGGTACAACAGGCGTGCCAGCCGCCCAAACTGGTGGGCAGCTGGCTCTACCATCAAAATAGCGTTTGGCTATTTGCCGCCGGCAGCGTCAATTTCCGGCATACGGCGATCCAGATAGGTGTCCATCTCTTTCCGTACATCGGTGATGTTCGCTTCGAAGAAGTGATTGGCCCCATCAACCAAAACGTGGTCGATGGTAATATCCTTCTGCGCAGTCAACCGTTCGGCCAATGCGGCGGCATCTGCGGGCGGGACGACCTTGTCTTCAGTGCCAGAGATAAACAACCCGGATGAGGGGCAGGGGGCAAGGAAGGTAAAGTCGTAAAGGTTCGCAGGCGGCGCGATTGAGATAAAGCCTGAAATTTCAGGGCGACGCATCAGCAACTGCATACCGATCCACGCGCCGAATGAAAACCCGGTGACCCAGCATTGGCGGGCATTGGGGTTTTCCTGCTGCAACCAATCAAGCGCGGATGCGGCATCTGACAATTCGCCAATGCCTTCATCAAATTCACCCTGGCTACGACCGACACCGCGGAAATTAAACCGCAAAACGGAAAAACCGCGCTTTACAAAGGTTTCATAGGCCTGAAACACGACCTTATTGTTCATGGAGCCGCCAAAACGCGGGTGCGGGTGCAGGATAATCGCAATGGGCGGATTATCGCCGGGGCCACGCTGGTAACGTCCATCAAGACGGCCTTCAGGGCCGGGAAAAATCACCTCGGGCATGGGAAACTCCAGTCAGGCAGCATATAAAGCTGAGTAAATTTGTCGCCTATTTCAGAAAAACCGCATAATTGAGCCATTATGACCCGGTTCTATACTTGACTAAATTAGTCGTGAATTGCTAAATCGTGTCAATAAGGCAGGCAATTTGCGGCATTGTGTTCTCTTTAGTCGCGGTTATAGCTTTGTCTGCCATAATTTCTCAAGAGACAAAGCATCGCGGGCCATCAGATTTTTAATGCAGGATGAACTGACATGAAGCTAAGCACAAAGGGACAGTATGCGGTTTTAGCACTGGTTGACCTTGCCAAGCATGGTGATCATGGGCCGGTGAATCTATCTGATATCGCGATCAGGCAGGATATTTCCCAAACATATCTTGAACAATTGTTCGGCAAATTGCGCCGTAACGGTGTTGTTAGTTCCGTTCGCGGGCCTGGTGGCGGCTATTTGCTGGCCCGTCCCGCCGATGAATTGTGTATCGCTGATGTCATCCGTGCGGTGGATGAGGCTATTCAAACAACCCGTTGTGACAGTGATTCAGCAATTGGATGCACCGGGTCTTCAACCCGTTGTTTGACCCATGATCTGTGGGACGAACTGGCGCGCCAAATTAATGTGTTCTTGGCGTCCATCACATTGGCTGATGTTGTTGATCGTAATGTGATCGGCAAGGCAGGGCTGATGACCGATGCACCCTTTGCGGAGCGGGCGCTGTGACCACAGGAAAGATGATCTATCTTGATTATCATGCCACTGCGCCTTTGTTGGATGAAACAAAGGCAGTGATCACTGCTGCCTTGGATCAGGTGGGCAACCCGTCTTCTATCCACACGGCGGGGCGTGCGGGCAAGTCGTTGATTGATCAGGCACGGGCACAGGTGTTGGCGTTAGTTGCAGGCTGCGCCGGGCGTCTTGTCTTTACCTCTGGCGGAACGGAGGCAAATAACCTTGCCCTGCGGGGCGGCGCAGCAGCCAACGGCGTTACCCGGTTGATTGTTGGTGGGACGGAACATGACGCGGTGAATGCCGTTGCAAAGGCTTCTGACCTGCCTGTGACTGTGTTGCCATGTGACGACCAAGGCGTCGTTGATTTGACGGCGCTGAAAGCTGCCTTGCAAGACGCCGATAAGGCGCTTGTCAGTGTGATGGCCGTGAATAATGAGGTTGGCACTATCCAACCGATGGACCAGGTAGCAAGCCTGTGCCAGCAACATGATGCGCTGTTACATGTGGATGCCATTCAGGCGCTGGGAAAGGTTGAGCTGACGCCGCTGGCCTTTGCGGCGGATTTCCTGTCGATTGCAGCCCACAAGATCGGCGGCCCGATGGGCGTTGGTGCCTTGCATGTTCGCAACGGTATCGACCTTTCTGCTATCCAGTATGGTGGTGGGCAGGAACAAGGTGCCCGCGGCGGCAGCGAAAACCTATTGGGCATAGTTGGTTTTGGTGCGGCTGCCGGTCAGGTTGCGACGCTGCTGGCGCATCAGGACCGTTTGCGTGATTTGCAGATGACGTTAGAGACAGCAATCAACAGTGCGGGTGGCCGGGTCATCGGTGCTGATGCGCCGCGTGTCGCCACATGCAGCGCCATTGAAATGCCAAATGTTGAGGCGGCAACTCAATTAATGAATTTCGACCTTGCGGGGATTTGCGTGTCGTCCGGCGCGGCATGCTCATCGGGTAAGGTCGGCACCTCAGGCGTTTTGCAGGCGATGGGACTAGACGACGCGCGGGCAAAATGCGTGATCCGTGTCAGCACTGGCGCGGCTACAACAGAAGAAGATATCAACCGATTTATCGATGAATGGCAGGCCATTTACGGACGGCTTGGCCAGCCATCATCAGCGGCCTAGCGGCGGCGATTTAGGGACGGAAACATGGTTGCAGTTGATAAAACCAAGGAACAGGTCGCCGCGCTTGGCGAAAAGTACGAGCATGGTTGGGCTTCGGACATTGAATCGGATTATGCGCCAAAGGGGCTGAACGAGGATATCGTCCGCTATATCTCGGCCAAAAAGAACGAGCCCAGCTGGATGCTTGATTGGCGGCTTGATGCTTATAGCCGCTGGCTGTCTATGGACGAGCCGAATTGGGCGCGCGTCGAACATCCGAAAATTGATTATCAGGATGCCTATTACTACGCCCAGCCCAAAAGCATGGCGGAAAAACCCAAAAGCCTTGAGGACGTCGATCCTGAGCTTTTGCGCACCTATGAAAAGCTTGGTATCCCGCTTGAGGAGCAGAAAATCCTTGCAGGTGTTGAAGGGTATGAGCGTAAGGTCGCCGTTGACGCCGTGTTTGATTCGGTCTCTGTCGGTACAACCTTCAAAAAGGAATTGGCCGAAGCGGGCGTGATCTTCTGTTCAATCTCAGAGGCCATTCAGGATTATCCTGATTTGGTGAAGAAATATCTCGGCTCCGTCGTGCCGGTAACGGATAATTTCCATGCCACGTTGAACTCTGCGGTATTTTCCGATGGCTCATTCGTCTATGTGCCCGAAGGGGTGCGCTGCCCGATGGAGCTGTCGACCTATTTCCGGATCAATGCGGAAAATACCGGCCAGTTTGAACGGACGTTGATCATCGCAGATAAGGGATCATATGTTTCCTATCTTGAAGGGTGCACTGCCCCCATGCGCGACGAAAATCAGTTGCATGCCGCTGTGGTTGAACTGATCGCGCTGGATGATGCCGAAATTAAGTATTCAACTGTGCAGAATTGGTATCCCGGTGATGCCGATGGCAAGGGCGGCATTTATAACTTTGTGACCAAACGAGGGTTGTGCGCGGGCCGCAACTCCAAAATTTCATGGACTCAGGTTGAAACCGGGTCGGCGATCACATGGAAATATCCTTCCTGCGTGTTGCGTGGTGATAATTCAGTGGGGGAGTTTTACTCCATCGCCATTACCAATAATCGCCAGCAAGCAGACACGGGTACGAAAATGATGCATCTGGGCAAGAACACCCGGTCGCGCATTATTTCAAAAGGTATATCTGCTGGACGGTCTGACCAGACCTATCGTGGACTTGTGTCCATGCACCCCAATGCGTCAGGCGCACGGAACTATACCCAATGCGATAGCCTGTTAATCGGTAAGACATGCGGTGCCCACACGGTTCCTTATATCGAATCGCGGAATCCTGATGCACAGATTGAACATGAGGCGACAACCTCAACCATTTCAGAAGATCAACTATTTTACTGCCGTCAGCGCGGCATCCCCGAAGAAGAAGCCGTGACACTGATCGTCAATGGTTTCTGCCGCGAGGTGTTGCAGCAATTGCCGATGGAATTTGCGGTCGAAGCGCAAAAACTTGTCGGTATTTCCCTTGAAGGCAGTGTCGGTTAGGAGCCTATGTCAGTGAGTACACCTTTGTTAGAAATCAATGACCTTCACGCCCGCGTTGAAGACAAGCCCATCTTGAAGGGGCTGTCCCTGACTGTGAATGAGGGCGAGGTTCATGCCATTATGGGGCCGAACGGTGCTGGTAAGTCAACGCTGTCCTATGTGATTGCCGGTCGTGAAGGCTATGAAATCACAGGCGGATCGATCAAGTTTCGGGGACAGGAAATCACCGAAATGAATCCTGAGGAACGCGCCGCCATTGGCCTGTTTCTTGCGTTCCAATATCCGATTGAAATTCCCGGCGTTGGCACGGCCACTTTCCTGCGGACGGCTGTGAACGAACAGCGCAAGGCCCGTGGTGAGGATGAGCTAGATGCTATTGGCTTCTTGAAGGCCATGCGTGCTGCTGCCAAACCGCTGAACATCACGGACGAGATGTTGAAGCGCGCTGTTAATGTTGGGTTTTCCGGTGGTGAGAAAAAGCGCAATGAAGTGCTGCAAATGACCATGCTGGCCCCCAGCATGTGTGTGCTGGACGAAACAGACTCCGGTCTTGATATTGATGCGCTACGCGTTGTTGCCGATGGCGTCAACGCCCTGCGCGGGCCTGACAAGGGCTTTTTGGTTATTACCCATTATCAGCGGTTGCTGGACTATATCGTGCCTGACTTTGTGCATGTTTTGGCTGACGGCAAGATCGTTAAATCGGGCGACAAGAGCTTGGCGCTGGAGCTTGAAAAAACTGGCTATGTCGATATTCAGCAGGGGTTAACTGCGTAATGGCTGACCAGACAAAATTTGTTGATGAAGGCATCGCCTGGTTGGCGGCGAATGCGCCACAGGATGCAGGCATTGCAGACGCGCGCGTAGCTGGTGCGAAGGCGCTGGCGGAGCTTGGCTTGCCCTCAAAACGGGTTGAGGCGTGGAAATATACCGACCTGCGGCGATTCCTTGGTGCCTCCAACAGCAATGCAAAGGCATCTTGTCTGACAGATGCTGTCTCGCCGCAAATTACCTTGTCAAAGGGCGGTGCGATGGTTGGTGCCTTGCCAAGCGGTGTTGCCCATGCTGACCGAACAGACTTTGCCATCACAGATGGCCTGTCGGCGCTGCGGTCCGGTGCTGCCACTGGTAGCGTCGCCCTGACGATTGAAGAGGGCGCAGCAGAACCGCTGCACATTTTGAACGAAGGTGGTGCAAACGCTGTTGCGATTACCGTGAAAAAGTTTGCGACGCTGACATTGATGGAATCGTCAGTTGCTGATGGCCTCTCCCAAACGCTGTTGTCTATTACCTTGGAAGACGGGGCCAAGCTGCGCCATGTGCGCCTGAAGGATAGCCCTGCTGACAGTGCCGATCTGACAGAACTTTCTGTCACGGTTGGGCGCGATGCCACCTATGAACAGGTGAGTGTGATTTTGAATGCCGGGCAAACCCGCGTGACGGTTGATGCCAACCTGTCGGCGCCGGGGTGCCATATGCGGATGAACGCTGCGGCCCTGTTGGATGGGCAGGACCACTTCGATTTGTCGGCGCGAACCAATCACGCGATTGCCCATTGTGACAGCCATCAGCTTTATAAAATGGTTGCTGCAGATAAGGCGCATGGCGTTATGCAGGGGCTGATCAATGTGGCTGAGGGCGCAGACGATACCGATGCGCATCTTTTGTCCAAAAGCCTGCTGCTTGACGCCACCGCAACCATTCATCAAAAGCCTGAATTGACGATTTTTGCGGACGAAGTTGTGTGCAGTCATGGGGCCACATGTGGGGCGCTGGACGCAGATGCGTTGTTCTATCTGCGCTCTCGCGGGATACCGGAACGGCAGGCGCGTGCATTATTGATTGCGGCTTTTTTGGATGATGTGCTGCTGCCCTTGGCCGATTGGCCCGATGGAGAGCGGTTGGCTGCTATTCTGCGTGAAGCATTGCAGGCGCGCTTTGATGCGATAGTGAAGGGTGCGGGTGCATGACGTCATTCGATCCCTATAAGGCGCGCGCTGATTTTCCCATTTTGGCGACTAAGGCCCACGGCAAACCGCTGGTCTATCTTGATAGTGCCGCGTCAGCGCAAAAGCCGCGCGCCGTTATGGATGCGATGGTCGATGTTATGGAAAGTTCCTATGCCAATGTGCATCGGGGTATTCATTATCTATCGAATAAGGCGACCGATTTGATGGAGGCATCACGCGCGCGTGTTGCTGACTTCGTTGGTGCGGGCGATGTGAATGAAGTGATTTTCACACGCGGCGCGACTGAGGCAGTGAATCTTGTTGCCTATGGCTGGGCGATGGATCGGTTTGACGAGGGGGATGAGATTATCCTCTCTGTCGCTGAACATCATGCCAATATTGTGCCGTGGCACTTCTTGCGGGAACGCAAGGGCGTTGTCTTGAAGTGGGTGCCTCTGCGGGCGGATCATAGCCTCGACATGGAAGCGTATCAGGCGGCGTTCACAGACAAGACGAAGCTGGTCGCAATGGGGCATATGTCAAACGCCCTTGGCACGATCAACCCGGTAAAACAGATTGTGAAACTCGCGAAGGCCCGCAATGTGCCCGTGCTGCTGGATGGCTGTCAGGCCGTGCCGCATTTCCCGGTGGATGTGCAGGAACTGGGTTGTGACTTCTACGTCTTTTCTGCCCATAAACTTTATGGCCCCACCGGTGTTGGTGCGCTTTGGGCAAGGGCTGAGATATTGGATAGCATGTCTCCCTTCCAAGGTGGCGGGGAGATGATTGATCAGGTGGCAGAAGATGCTGTCACTTACGGAAAGGTTCCCCACAGGTTTGAGGCAGGGACGCCTGCGATTGTAGAAATTGTCAGCCTGACAGCAGCCATCGATTATCTGGAACAGTTCGACCGGGGGGCGATCATGACCCATGAGCGTGCCTTGCTTGACCGCACGATGGCGGGGCTTGCCAATCTGCAATCTGTCGAGACTTACGGCAATGTGCAGGACAAGGGGGCGATTGTATCGTTTAACGTCAGGGGGGCACATGCTTCTGACGTGGCGACATTGCTTGACCGGCAGGGCGTTGCGGTTAGGTCTGGCCATCATTGTGCCCAGCCATTGATGGCCCGTTTGGGCGTTACGGCAACGGCGCGGGCGTCCTTTGGGCTTTACAACACAGCTGAGGATGTTGATGCCTTTTTGGCGGCGCTCGAAAAAGCAGAAGGCATGCTGGTATGAGTGGTAGCCTGTTTGATCTTGTTGAAAGCGCCAAGGCCGGTCAGGGTAGTCTGATCGACCCGGCCCAATTGCGTGACGATGTGATCATAGGCATCAAAACAGTTTATGACCCTGAAATCCCCGTCGATGTTTGGGAATTAGGGTTAATTTATCGGTTGGACGTTGATGTGGATGGTAAGGTCGATGTTGATATGACCCTTACCGCCCCCAATTGCCCCGTTGCGGACATCATTCCGCGCAATGTGGCAAAGGCGATCGAACAGGTGGATGGTGTGTCAGAAGTGGCAGTAGACCTTGTCTGGTCACCGCCGTGGGATAAGTCCCGCATGTCAGAAGAAGCGCGGCTGCTTCTTGATATGTTCTGATTGGATGATTACGTTAAGGGTATGACAATGCGCGAAAGACCACAGGCAATTACGCTGACCCAATCAGCAGCTGACCATGTGCGGTCCATCATGGATGGGGCGGACAAGGATTATGTCGGCCTGCGTTTGGGCCTGAAATCAGGCGGTTGCGCCGGCTTCACCTATTCAATGGATTATGCTGAAGACGTCAGTCCGATGGATGAAGTGGTCGAGGATAAAGGCGTCCGTGTCCTGATTGACCCAAAGGCAATCCTGTATCTTCTTGGGACACAAATGGATTGGGAAGAAAACAAGTTTGAAAGCGGCTTTGTTTTCACCAACCCGAATGAAGCCAGCCGTTGCGGCTGTGGGGAAAGCGTGTCCTTTTCCATTGATGGCAACACGCCACAAACCTTGGAAGAAATGGGTGTCATTCCGCCGCCGCTTGCTGTCGACAAATCCTAAACCGCACAAGGGGGCTGCGTGGCAATCTCTCCCCAATTCGCGAGCTATCTGGTCGAATTGTTTGACTCTGTGGGCCATGTCGCCGTCCGGCGCATGTTCGGCGGCGCGGGTATTTTTTATCAAAATGTCATGATCGCGCTTTATGCAGGCGACACGATTTATCTAAAGGTTGATGCTGCAAGCGACCCTCATTTTGAAGCAAAGGGGTTGGAGCCATTTGTCTATGAAACACAAAATGGCCGCCGCGCCGTAATGTCGTTTCGGCAAATGCCCGAAAGCTGTTTTGACGACCCCGATGACCTGAATGACTGGGCGCGGCTTGCTATTGATGCTGCCTTTCGCGAAGATGCCAAAAAGCCGCCATCAAAGCGTAAGCGAAAGGACATGCTGTGAATCCCCGATACTTTCAAATGATGGCCCGTTATCACGCACGGGCAAATGATGCTGTTTATGACGCTTGCGCCCAACTAACCGATGAGCAGCGCCGCAAGGATATGGGGGCGTTTTTTGGATCGATTCACAATAGCCTGAATCACATTCTGGTTGTTGATCGTTTGTGGACGGACCGCTTTGTCGGCGCGCCCAATCGTGGGTACAAGCATCGTACAATTATAAGCGAAGATTTCGCGGAACTGCGCGGTTTGCAAAAAGAACATGACCAGCGGGTCATCAATTTCACAAATGACATGACGAAAGAAAACATCATGTCGCCGCTGTCGTGGAGCATGATTGATGGCACAGCGATGGAAGTGCCCCATCGGGTTATGGTTTATACGCAATTGTTTAATCACGGCACCCATCATCGCGGGCAGGTTCACTGCCTGTTGACCCAATTGGGGCAGGAGGGGCCGGTGTTGGATGTGCCGCCTGTCCTGATGGATGAAATGTTCAATGCGTATCATTGAGGTTACAGCCCCCGCCGGGCATGAAGACTCAATTCGGGCCATCGCTGAAAAACATGGCGCGCGTGATATCTGGACCAATGTTGATGATGACAATAGCCGCTGTATCGTCAGGCTGTTGGTTGACCGCCATAAGCAACAGACCATCATAGATGCCTGCCAGACACTGTTTGGCGGCACCGATACATGGCGTTTGGTTTTAATCCCTGTCGAAGGCGTGGTTACTGCGATACCTGCTGCTGTTGCAGCGCAAATTGAATCGCGACCGACCTTTCGCAAAAGCGCGTCAGTGACGCGGGAAGAGCTTTACCTCGACATGGTGGAAGGCGGTCAGCTGACCTCCAATTATTTGCTATTCGTTATCTTATCAACGATCGTCGCGGGTATCGGGTTGGTCACAAACTCTGTTGCGGTGATCATTGGCGCGATGGTGATTGCGCCTCTTTTGGGACCGATGCTGGCTTTCTCGTTCGGGTCTGTGCTTGGGGATAAGGCCGTCATATGGCGGTCAGGCATTACGTTGTCCATCGGACTGGGCCTTGCCATTGGGCTGGCTGCATTGTGGGCCTTTTTATTCGGCGTGGATGCATCGGGGTATGAATTGCAGGCCCGCACATTGGTTGGGTTTGATGCGTTTGTTTTGGCGCTTGCGTCAGGTGCCGCGGCGGTCCTGTCAATATCGTCAGGGACAGCCAGCGCCCTAGTTGGCGTGATGGTTGCGGTGGCCTTATTGCCGCCGGCGGTTGTGTGTGGCTTTTTGTTGGGGCTGGGCAACATTGATGCGGCTATCAAGGCGGCAACTTTGTTGGCGGTGAACCTTGCCTCAGTCGGTTTTGCGGCACAGATTGTATTTCTGTATCGCGGCTTGCGGCCCCGAACCTTGCAGGAACAAAAGGGCGCGCGCGGCGTCAATATGGTGACAATGGCCGTCTGGTTGTTTTTGATTGGCGCGTTGGTGGTGCTAATCGGCTTTAGCGAGCCCTACAACTTTTTTGGGGACGCGTTGTTCAGGCTGGGTCGATAGGCCAATTGTCAATCAGCCGTGCCTTGCCGACCTGCGTGGCGATAAAGGCGCGGGCAGGGCGTGTTACCGGGCCGTCGACCAGCGTCAGGTCACTGGCATCGCGCACCTCAAAATAGTCCCATGATGTAATTTCTGCGTCGTTCAAAATGGCCTCGCTTGCTTTCAGCGCGTCAGCAGCGGTTTTGCCGTTTTTCACCAGTGTGGCCACATTTGCCAGCGCCTTGTGCAGAGCCAAACCCTGCTGGCGGTCCTGTGCGGTCAAATACTTGTTGCGCGATGATGTGGCCAGGCCGTCCTCATCGCGTACCAATGGGGCACCGACTACCTCAACCGGTATGTTCAGGTCTGCCACCATGCGCTTGATGACCTGTAATTGCTGGTAGTCTTTCTCGCCAAAAATTGCGACGTCAGGCAGTGCTTGCAACAGCAGCTTTGACACCACAATGGCCACACCGCCAAAGAAATGCGGGCGGCTGTCGCCGCACAGCCCATTTGTGATGCCGGTGATGTTGATGCTGGTTGAAAAGCCGTCGGGGTACATTTCTGTACCGGACGGGGCATAGATCAAATGACCGCCATGGTCTTTGACCAGTTCAGAATCTGTCTTCTCTGTCCGGGGGTAGGCATCAAAATCTTCATGCGGGGCAAACTGGGTCGGGTTAACAAAGATTGAAACGATCACCTTGTCCGCGTGCTTTTTGGCTTCCTCGATCAGGGACATGTGCCCGATATGCAGCGCCCCCATTGTTGGCACCAATGCGATGCGTAACCCATCGGCGCGCCAAACTTTCACCTGGTCGCGCAAATCTGCGACGGTACGGGCGGTGGGCAGGCAATTCGCATTTAGGTCAAGGGCCATTATCTACGTCCTTCAGGCAATGATAGAGCGGCATGATGCCCCGTTTTTTGTTCATTGCAAGCGGCAACCATGTCGCGACTATGACGCTTGACCGGATCGGCCAGCCTGCCCATGATCCGGCACACTTTTTGCGATGATTCTTATGCGGGGTACTATGTCCAATCCGATCAGCGGTGCCATTCCCAACGCGCCCAAGGGCTATGCAACCGGACGGGTTACCGATCGGGCGCATTTTATTGTGTTGGGCAATGAAAAGGGCGGCTCTGGCAAGTCAACGACGGCCATGCATGTTGTGACGTCCTTGCTGACGATTGGCCACAAGGTGGCAACGATTGACCTTGATGGGCGGCAACGGTCCCTGACGCGCTATATGGAAAATCGCAAGGCATTTTGCGAAACCAACGGTGTGAAGCTGCCTTGTGCTGACTTCCATACCCTGACCTTGTCAGAAGCACCGACAAAAGCAGATGCAGAAAAGGAAGAGATCGCGGCCTTTCAGGGGTTGCTTGATCAACATCTGCATACCAAGGACTTTATCGTCATTGATTGCCCCGGGTCCGATACGCATTTGGCGCGGCTGGGCCATTCCATTGCAGATACCCTGATTACGCCGATGAACGATTCATTTGTGGACTTTGATCTGCTGGGCCGCATCAACCCGGAAACCTATGAAGTGCTGGAGCCGAGCCTGTATGCGGAATTGGTTTGGGATAGCCGCAAGCGGCGGATGATGCGGGATCGGCGGTCAATTGACTGGATTGTCATGCGCAACCGATTGCAGCAATTCGACGCCAAGAATAAGCAACGTGTGGGCGAGGCGTTGAATATTCTGTCAGAACGGATTGGCTTCCGCGTTGCCCCCGGCTTTAACGAGCGGGTGATTTATCGTGAATTGTTCCCCAAGGGTTTGACGCTTCTGGATCTGAAAAACAGCAATGCGGGCATCAAAATGTCGATGAGCCATGTTGCAGCGCGCAATGAAGTGCGCGAACTTTTAACCTGTCTTGAGCTTGAGGGTGTGTCCGATCGTTCCTATATGATCTAAACACGATCATTAGGGAGAACGATATGATCTGGCTTGCCCTTGGGTGCATAGTATTGGCGTTGGCATTGTTGGCCGGTGAACGCAGCGCGAATGCTGATGTTCATAAATTGGCCAGCCAGTTGCGTTTGGCTGGCGGTTGGGGCGCATTGGGCCTTTCCGGATTTTTTGTTTTATCGGGCCGTGTTGTCCCCGGTTTGGTGCTGGGTGGTGCTGGGTTGGCATTGCTTGCCCGTCGTCGCCTGAAGTTGCAGCAGGGCCCGGCCCCTCATCAGCAGGGTGGTAACGGGGCAGGGGCTGGCCCTAAGCAGGCATCGCCACCGCCGGCGCAGGATAATGATGCGATCAGCCGCGCAGAAGCTGTCTTATTGCTGGGGTTGGTAGAGCCGTTTACCCATGATGATGTTCGCCAGGCCCATCGGAAGCTGATGATGCAGCATCACCCCGACCAGGGCGGTGACACAAAGCTGGCTGCCCGCCTGAACGCCGCAAAGACGCATTTGTTGGGAGAGTGAGCGGCCCAGGTTTCAAGGATGCGACCCATCTTGACTTTGCCGTTAATATCCCGCAAACCATCCCCTGATGGTGCGGTGCAACATATGGGTGGGTTGGTGATGAAGTTACGCTTAAAGATAGATGATGAAGTGGTTTCAGAAATTAGGAAGCCATCGTTACTAACTGATTTAGTTGAACAAATATCCGATGCAGATAATAGGCAAAGTGGCCTTGAAGTCCTGCAGGAAGGGGCGACTGTGCTGGCCGAAGGCACATCAACCTTGGCGCGACTCAATCAGGAGTTTGTCCGTGATACAGTGACCGATGCGGTTGCGGTGGCACAATCGTTTGGCCGTATTCGCACCGTTCAGGATTTTATCGAACATCAGGTTGGTGTTGGTGTCATGATGGTGACCGGAACGGTCACCCAGTTTGAGCGTGTGCGTGAAACGCTGGACATTACCGGGCAGACGCTGCAACAGGTGTTGCAGTCCCAACAGGACAATAGTCCCGAAGGTGGCACTAAATAACCCGCTGACCTTGTTGTCCGGCTGTGCGGTTCTTATATACTCTTCAACAGCTTATTACTTGCCTGGTCTCATGCTACAGTAGCTGGATCATACTGTTGGAGAATCGCCTATGCTGGACTTTGCCCTACTGGAACTAACCGAAAAACCGAACCAGTATCTGGTTTGCCCGGCAGATTATTGCCAAAAGGCCGCCGCCCATCGTGAGGCCCCGGTCTATGACGTGCCAGCCGCCAAATTGCGTGATGCCTGGGCCAAGGTTGTGGCAAGTCAACCGCGCACCAAAACGCTCGAACAAGACAGCGCCAGCCTGTCTTATGAGTATGTGCAACGCAGTGCCCTGTTTCGGTATCCTGATTTTGTGTCTGTGCAATTCGTGTCGCTGGGTGATGAAAGCGCAACGATGGCGATCTATTCCCGCTCAAAATACGGCTATTCGGATTTGGGTGTGAACAAGAAGCGTATCGATACATGGCTTGATCTTCTGGAGGCGGAGCTTTCTTCCAAATGATTGTAGACCCAAAACAATTTGAATTGATTATGCAGGATGACCCGTCAGACGATGATGCCGATGGGCAAGGCGATACTGCGGTCCTGACGCGTCCGAAAGAAAAAATGCAGCGGCCCGACCTGTATAAGGTTTTGCTGTTGAATGATGACTTCACGCCAATGGAATTTGTCGTACAGATTCTTGAGCGGTTTTTCGGCATGGGCATCGAAAAGGCGACGCAGGTCATGCTGATGGTGCATCAACAGGGCGTTGGCGTGTGCGGTGTGTTCACCCGTGACGTGGCTGAAACAAAGGTCACGCAGGTGATGGACTTTGCTCGCAAGAACCAGCACCCCCTGCAATGTACATTAGAAAAAGAATAATTCGGAAGCGGATTGAAAGTATAGATTATGCCAGCATTTAGCAGAGATTTGGAACTGACCCTGCACCGCGCCCTGTCACATGCGCGCGACCGGCAGCATGAATATGCCACGCTGGAGCATTTGTTGCTGGCGCTGACCGAAGATGCAGATGCGGTTGCCGTTCTAAACGCCTGTGAAGTCAACATGACGGAACTGCGCCAGGCACTTGTCACCTTTATTGATGAGGAGCTTGAGAACCTGATCCGTGAAGTGAATGATCAATATGATCCGGAGCCGACGACAGGTTTTCACCGCGTCATCCATCGCGCTGCCATTCATGTGCAAAGTTCAGGTCGCGATGATGTAACCGGTGCGAATGTGTTGGTGGCATTGTTTGCAGAGCGTGACAGCCATGCTGCGTTCTTCTTGTCAGAACAAAACATGACACGCTTTGATGCTGTGCGGTTTGTGTCCCACGGCATTGCAAAGGCTGAGGGCATGTCTGAATCTCGCCCCGTGCGTGGCGCAGATGAGGACGACCCCGAATTTGCAGGCGCTGATACAACGCAAGGGGGGGAGCCGAAGAAATCCGCCCTGGAAACCTATTGCGTCAACCTCAACCAAAAAGCTGCAGACGGCAAGATTGATCCGGTTATCGGCCGTGAGGCTGAGATTGAGCGGGCTATTCAAATTCTGTGCCGCCGCACAAAAAACAACCCGCTATTCGTGGGCGACCCCGGTGTTGGTAAAACCGCCATTGCCGAAGGGCTAGCGCGTAAGATTTCTGAAGGTGATGTGCCGGAAGTTTTAAGCGATGCCACAATCTATTCGCTCGATATGGGCGTGTTGTTGGCGGGCACGCGGTATCGCGGTGATTTTGAAGAACGTTTGAAGGCAGTTGTTAAAGAGATCGAAGAGCTTGAAGGTGCTGTTTTGTTTATCGACGAAATCCATACGGTCGTCGGCGCCGGGGCCACATCAGGCGGGTCAATGGATGCCTCCAATCTGCTAAAACCTGCATTGCAGTCAGGCGCGCTGCGGTGCATGGGCTCCACCACTTATAAAGAATTCCGCAATCACTTTGAAAAGGATCGCGCCTTGCTGCGCCGGTTCCAAAAGATTGATGTGATGGAACCGACTGTTGATGACGCCATCAAGATTATGAAAGGGCTCAAAAGCTATTTTGAGGACTTCCATGAGGTGCGTTACACAAATGATGCCATCAAGGCATCGGTCGATCTGTCTGCCAAGTATATCAATGACCGCAAATTGCCTGACAAGGCAATCGACGTGATTGACGAGGTGGGCGCAGCCCAACGGCTGGTGCCTGAAAGCAGGCGGCGCAAGACCATCGGTGTCAAGGATGTTGAAAATGTCGTCGCCAAAATCGCACGCATCCCCCCCAAATCCGTATCGAAAAACGATAAGGAAGCGTTGAAGGATCTTGATCGCAACCTGAAGCGGGTTGTCTTTGGTCAGGACGAGGCGATTGAGGCGCTGTCGTCTGCTATCAAGCTGGCCCGCGCTGGTTTGCGCGATGCTGAAAAGCCTGTCGGCTCCTACCTGTTCTCAGGCCCCACGGGTGTTGGTAAAACCGAAGTGACACGCCAGCTTGCGTCCGTCATGGGGTTGGAGCTGCTGCGCTTTGACATGTCCGAATATATGGAACGTCATGCGGTTTCACGCTTGATCGGGGCACCGCCCGGCTATGTCGGTTATGATCAGGGTGGTTTGCTGACCGATGGGATTGATAAGAATCCCCATTGCGTGCTGTTGCTTGATGAAATTGAAAAAGCCCATCCCGATGTCTTCAACATTCTGTTGCAGGTGATGGATCATGGCAAGCTGACCGACCATTCAGGCAAGACGGTTGATTTTCGTAATGTCATTATCGTTATGACGACCAATGCCGGCGCGGCAGAGCTGGCGAAATCTGCCATCGGCTTTGGCCGGACGACGCGCGAAGGGTCGGACGAAGACGCGATTAATAAACTGTTCGCACCTGAATTCCGTAACCGCCTAGATGCGATCATTCCGTTTGCGTCACTTGGTGAAAATGTCATCAAGCGCGTTGTGGAAAAATTTGTGCTTGAGCTTGAGGCCCAGTTGGCTGACCGCGATGTGGTGTTCGAACTGACGGATGAAGCCTATCGTTGGATTGCTGATCGGGGCTATGACAAGGCAATGGGCGCGCGCCCCTTGGCCCGTGTCATTCAGGAACACATCAAGAAACCGTTGGCGGACGAAATTCTGTTCGGTGCCTTGGCAAAGGGCGGCCTGGTTCGTGTCCTTGTGAAAGATGATGCCCTTGGCTTTGACATCATCAATGACGGTAAGACGCAGAAACAGATTTCAGGCAGCGCCATTAAAGGGCTGCCGAAACCTGATCCTGAAAAAGTCTAGTCTGGCTTAACGACTACGCTGTGGCGGAGGGGCGTGCGCATACTGCGGCGTGCCACCGCTTTAGATCGTCGTGATCATCCGTCGGCGTGACCTTGACCCATTTGGCGAAATCAATCGTGACCATTGCTGTGATGTCTGCATAGGAAAACTGATCAATAGCCAGAAACTCACGACCATTCAGCCGTTCATTCATCATATTCATAAACGCGGTCAGGCGTGCCTGTCCCCGTGCGGCCAGTTCAGGTATTTGCGCGTAATTGTTGGGACCTGTTGTGGCGCGGTCCTTCATGCCTGGTGTGCTGTTGCGGAACGCTTCGGCCACAGCCAGTAGCCCTTCTTGTTCTGCACGCAAGCTCCAGTTCAGGACAATGCCGCGTTCTTCGGGTGTGTCGCCCAGCATGTGTGGTGTGTCTGGAAAGGCGTCTTCCAAATAAAGCGTGATGGCATTGTTTTCGGTCAACACTGCGCCAGACGGTAGCTTTAGTGCCGGGATAGTGCAGGTCGGACTGATCGCGCGATATTCAGGGGTTAGCTGTTCACCCTTCATCATATCGATTTGGACCGTCTCAACCTCAATCCCCTTTTCAGCCAACAGGATGCGTGTCCGGCGTGGGCTGGGGGCAGGGGTGCAATCGTACAATGTCAGTGCCATGATTGGTTCCGATCTTGTTTGTTTGTGGTGGCTGTTACGCGGTTGCGCCCCACATTTCCAAATTGTTCTGCCGTTCAATGCGGCGGCTGACGCGGGCGGTTAGAATATCACCCAATCCCGCCTTGTCGAGCAGGGCTGTGACATCTGATTTGCTAGCCTGATCCAGTCCATCGAAGCGGTCTTGAATGCGTTGTAGCAGCCATTGACGATAGGGCAGAACGCCGACAGGGATCGTTACGCCGCGATAGGAAAATTCAGCCAAGCCAATACCGCGACGAGACGGCTTGTCCCCACCAATTACATCGCCTTCGGAAACATCATTTTCAGTCAAATAGTTATTGGTGAAATCAACAAATGCACGAACCTCTGGCAAGTAATCGTCAGCAACAAAGGTCAGAAGGTCGAGCAGGCTCTGCGGTAGGTCAGCAAAGCTGAACAGGTCTGTCCCATAATTGATATATTCAGTTTGATCGGGGTTGGGGCGGTTCATACGTTCAACCCAGCGATACACATAGGGGGCCTTTGTCACCATAATTTGCAACGGATACGGGTCGCGCCCCAGATGGGCAAACATCGCTGTGATCAAACCATAATCACCGATCGTCGGGCGGCCACCCAGCAGATAGGGGTGGGTCACAAAATGTTCGTTTAACAGGTCCAGAAATTCTTCATAGTGCTGTTCGATCAGATCAAATACCGGTTCCAACACACCGAACATGCGGCCCGCACTGCGCATCTTGTCCATCAGCGGTTCAATGACAGCCAGTTGGGCGTCACGCGGTTGGCCCGCCGCAGCGGCAGTGCCAAAGCCGCATTCCAGTGTTGCGCGGTTGGCTTCAAACTTGTTCCAACGGTAATGCATTGCAGGGCGCAACAACCCTTCGCCGCCGAACAGTTCAAAGATTAAGCTGACAACGTTCAGGCGATCATCATCGGCATAGGCGCTTAATGTGGCTTTGCCTTTTTGTTCAAACCAGTCAATGATGCCAGTGCCGTCCTGCACCACGTCACCTTCGGGGGTTCTTATGACGGGCATGATAATGCGTTTGGTGGCAGGGAAGGCGCTTTCGAAGAAGTCAGGGTTTGATGTTGATACCTCATCAAACGGCACGCGCTGTTTGGTCATGTAGGAACGTGCCTTGCCCGCATAAAGTGACAAGGGAACTGCATAAAGAGTGTAATTGCTGCCAGACATAGTGCGCCATCCTTGGTTGGAAAGGGGATGGCGCAACCTGTCATTACATAGTGGCACTGTCAATGCCAATTAATTGACATTGTGACCAAATCAGTCGGCGTTCAGATAGCCCAACTGGTCCAGATAAGCGACGATCTGGGTTGCGGCGTCTTCCGCGCTCAAGCTGCCGGTATCAACTTCAAGCTCAGGATTTTCCGGCGCTTCATAGGCTGAATCAATCCCGGTGAAGTTCTTGATCTCACCCGCGCGGGCCTTTTTATACAGACCCTTGGGGTCGCGCTGTTCGCAAACTTCAAGCGGCGTATTGATAAAGATTTCGATAAACTCGTCATCCGCAACCAATTGCCTTGCCAATTCACGCTCATCCCGGAAGGGGGAGATGAAGGAAACAAGCGTCAGCAATCCCGCCTCGACCATCAGCTTGCTTGCTTCTGCCACACGGCGAATGTTTTCCACGCGGTCAGCATCGGTAAAGCCCAAATCCCGGTTCAGACCGTGGCGTACATTGTCACCATCAAGAATGGCAGTGTGCCGGCCAAGATCATGCAACTTCTGTTCAACCAAATTCGCGACTGTTGATTTGCCTGAACCCGATAGGCCAGTGAACCACAGGACGGCGGGCTTCTGGTGCTTTTGACGGGCGCGGGCTGACTTATCAACTTTCAGGTCCTGCCACACAATGTTTGAGGCGCGGCGTAAGGAAAAGTCGAGCAAGCCAACACCAACAGTGTTGTTGGTGTGTCTGTCGATTAGGATGAAGCTGCCTAACCCACGATTATCTTTGTAAGGTGCGAAGGCAATGCGTTGATCAAAGCTGATATTGCAAACGCCGATTTCGTTTAGCTCAAGCGTTTTGCCGGCCTGATGTTCGCCGGTGTTGATGTCAATCTTGTGCTTGATATCAGTGACGGTGGCTGACACGGTTTTGTTCTGTGTCTTGGCATAATATTGGCGGCCAGGCAGCAGGGCATTGCGGTCCATCCACACCATATGAACACCGAACTGATCAGAAGAATCAACCGGATCGTCAGCGGCGCAAATCACATCGCCGCGACTGATGTCGATTTCGTCTTTCAACGTGATGGTGACCGCCTGATCGGTGCTGGCAACATTAAGGTCACCGCCGTGAACAACGATACGGTCAACCGTGCTGCGCATACCTGACGGGATGGCAATAACGTCAGTCCCCGGCGTGACAGCGCCTGATACGATTGTCCCGGCAAAGCCACGGAAATCAAGATTGGGCCGGTTCACCCATTGAACGGGCATGCGGAAACTGTCGGCCGTGCGATCCTCGGTGATGTCGGTATCGTCCAACGCCTGCATGATGGACGGGCCATCATACCATGATGTCCGTTCTGACGCGGTGATCATGTTGTCACCATCAAGGGCGGACAGGGGAATGCACTGAATGGTTTTGAAGTCCAACCGTTCTGCAAACTTCCGGTAGTCAGCCTCAATCGCGTTAAAGCCGTTTTGATCGAAATCAATCAGGTCCATCTTGTTGACCGCGACGATCACATGACGAATTCCCAACATGGAAGCGATTAGGCTGTGACGCCGCGTTTGGGACAAAACGCCTTTGCGCGCATCAATCAGGATGATGGCGATGTCTGCGGTAGAGGCACCGGTCGCCATGTTACGGGTGTATTGTTCGTGGCCGGGCGTGTCGGCAACAATGAACTTCCGCTTTTCTGATGCAAAAAAACGATAGGCAACGTCGATGGTGATGCCCTGTTCCCGTTCCGCTGCCAAACCGTCTACGAGCAACGCGAAGTCAATGGCCCCGCCCTGCGTGCCGACCTTCTTGGAATCACTTTCCAGCGTATCCATCTGGTCTTCAAAGATGGTTTTTGAATCATACAAAAGCCGTCCGATCAGCGTGCTTTTACCGTCATCCACGCTACCGCATGTGATGAAGCGGACAAGTTCCTTCTGTTCCTGGCTTTGCAGGTAGGAATCGATCGCGTCTTGGGCTTCTTGTTGCTGGAGAGTAAGATCAGACATTAGAAATAGCCCTCCTGCTTTTTCTGCTCCATTGAGGCGGAGGCATCCTTGTCAATCACACGGCCCTGACGTTCAGATGTGCGGCTGACCAACATTTCCTGAATGATTTCAGCAAGGGTTGAAGCATTGGATTCAACCGCGCCCGTCAGCGGGTAACAGCCCAACGTCCGGAAACGGATCATGCGCATTTCAGGCGTTTCCCCCGGTTCCATCGGCACACGATCATCATCAACCATGATCAATTGACCATCGCGCGTAACAACGGGGCGTTCGGCAGCAAGATATAGCGGCACAATCGGAATATTTTCCCGATAGATATATTGCCAGATATCAAGCTCAGTCCAGTTGCTAAGCGGGAAGACGCGAATGCTTTCACCCTTATTGATGCGTGTGTTGTAGATGTTCCAAAGTTCGGGGCGCTGGTTCTTGGGGTCCCAGCGATGTTGCGGTGTGCGGAACGAAAAGACGCGTTCCTTGGCGCGGGATTTTTCTTCGTCACGCCGCGCGCCGCCAAAGGCAGCATCGAACTGATACTTGTCCAAGGCTTGTTTCAGCGCCTGCGTTTTCATAATTTCCGTATGTAGCGCAGACCCGTGGGTAAATGGGCCAACACCCTGGTCAACGCCTTCCTGATTGATATGGACGATCAGATCCATACTGACCTTTTCAGCCATTTCATCGCGAAAGCTGATCATTTACCGGAATTTCCAGGTGGTGTCGACATGCATTAAGGGAAATGGCGGCGGGGAGGGGTAAAATGCCTTCATCGCAAGGTGCAGCATAACCGCAGAATCCTTGCCAACTGAATAGAGCATCACCGGATTTGACGCTTCGGCGGCCACTTCACGAATGATGTGGATGCTTTCAGCTTCAAGCCGATCAAGGTGAGTCATGGATAGTTGGGACGGCGCGGTGGCGCCAACAGAAGAAGTCATAGGTATCAAGGTCCGACCAAGGCTACTAGATTATGCCTTCACATGGCCCACCAGTGCGCATCTGTCAATGTCGGGGTTAAGAGAAAATGGCGGCTTTGTTAGAAAATCCAATATGTTAAGTCGCCTAGCGTGTGGTTTTGCAGTTGAAACACCAAATAAAACAACAGTTTATGTGTGAAATATTTTAATAAACATAAAGTGAGTGTTGAATTGGTCGTTTTTGACGCGGGGCTGGAATTTGAATTTTGCCCAAATTGACGCGCTAAATCTTGCAATTCATGCTTGTCAGGTCTGGCTGTGTCAGTTAAATAGCAATCTCTCTAGTGGGGCCACATGGCGGAGTGGTGACGTAGCGGATTGCAAATCCGCGTACCCCGGTTCGATTCCGGGTGTGGCCTCCAAATTTTCCTTTTATTTTGAAGTGTTGCCGAATCAGGCTTAGGCTCTGCCCGAATTTTAGTTTTGGGGAGAAAGACCTATGATCTGGCGTATTTTGGTTGGCCTTGTGGCCGTTGGCGGCACTTTGAACGGCATTGCCATCATGATGAATTTGGGCGATGCGTGGGCCACCTTTAGCCTGATGCCTGCGACGATTGAGGGGATGAGTACAATCCGCGCCGATCTGGGCGGTCTGTTCCTGACATTCGGTGTGGCGTCAGCCTTGGCACTTTGGCTGAAGAAGCCTGACTACCTTGTTGTTCTGGCGCTGCTCATGACCTTGATTGGTCTTGGCCGCCTGTTCGGGCTTGCGCTTGACGGTGTGGCGGACAAGCCTGTGATTTATCTTGTTGTTGAAATTGTCAACGCGGTGATTTTCTTGATGGCCGCGAAATCAATGAAAGCCTCCCAGTCGTAAGGGCCGGCTAACGTGCGCCGAACCCTGTGGCGACTGTCTGCAGGGTGCGGATCACGACCAGCAAGTCCAACCACGGCGAGAAATACTTGATGAAGTATAGGTCGTGGTGCAGCTTCAATCGCAGGTCATCAACGTCGAAGACGTGCCCTTGTTGAACCTGCGCCCAACCGGTGATGCCGGGCTTGACGATATAGCGATAGCGGAAGAACGGGATTTCAGCCTCGTATTTCTCGTTCAACGCAGTTGCTTCGGGGCGCGGGCCAATCCAGCTCATCTCACCTTTTAGGATGTTGATAATTTGTGGCAATTCATCAATGCGATAGCGACGCAACATGCCGCCTAATTTGGTGATGCGCGGATCGCTATCCGTTGTATGCGCGGGGCCATTGTCATTATGGGACATGGTGCGGAACTTGTAGATTTTGAAGGGCCGCCCCCGATATCCCATACGTTGTTGGGTAAATAGTGCGGGACCGGGGCTGTCCAGCTTTATCAATATGGCGACAAACAGCATGATCGGTAATAATAGGGGCAGCACCGCCAGCGACCCCAGGAAATCCAGTGTCGGGCGCAATCGCGAATAGATCGGTGACGGTTGGAGCGAGCCTATAGGCGTTTCCGACAGTGTGTCGATCTCAACAGTGCCGGTCAGCGACTCGTTCACTTGCTTGGCATTGAAGACCGGAATCCCGGCCAGTGCGGCCTCAGTCAAAAACTCCAACCACTCATCGGCTAATTCTGCCCGCAGGTCGGCAATAATGCCGTTGGCGTTGTCAGGCATAGTGGGCGACCGCAAGGGGGCAGTCATGATCTGTGAATAGCCCAAGGTCATTTCAGCACGACCAAATGGCAGGACTGCAAACCGCATGGGGTGGCGGCGTTCATCAACATAGATGTTTATGAAGAACCACAGGCAGGTGAAAACATAGGTGCCGATCAATTGGTATCGGGAAAATTCAACACGTCCGAACAGGATCAGAACTGCAATCGTCCCAAAAACAACACTGACTGCGGGAACGATATAGGCTGTGCGGCGCGTGCCGGGAAACCTGCCCAATCGTTGAATGGCATAAAAACTGATTACGACTGCAATCATATTGCCGACTGTGCTGATGGTGGAATCGGTATCCCGAATCGCTTCGTTCAGATTTTCTGGGTTCCATGCGACAATTGCCGGAATGACCAAGGCAATAAGGGCAGGGATCAAGGGTGTGAAAATACGGAAGACACCGCGTCCAAATGCATGTTTGGCTGCTTGTGTCGGTAATTCCACCGTGCTGTTGAAGTCAGCGCTCATAAAGCCTGCCCAATTCGTATGCGTAACGTGTGGTGAGGTCTTATCAGATACTAGCATTTGGCTCAATTCCAGTATGTGACGCATGACACATCTTGTCTCTCTAATGTCACTATATCAGGGGGGCGTGTATTCATTGGTTGAGTATGATTTAGGGCGCTGGTATGAGTAGCGTAAGTTACACAGCGTTAATTCAGGCTTAACCTGATAGTCCTAGGCCAGTGCGCGGGCGCGCATGGGGTCTTTTTTGTGGTTTTGTCTGTAAGCTATTATTTTTAAGGGTCTTTGCGGTATGGCGGACACGATTTCTGGCGGCAACCAACCTGTC
>SPJK01059937.1_pt1 | contig 69710 bp, 54 predicted proteins | sample 3741771 | NCBI WGS metagenome assembly SPJK01 (sample SAMN10925997, study PRJNA522277) | cold seep metagenome | isolation source: Elba SIP-enriched marine methane seep metagenome, extraction at timepoint T2 | place: Italy: coast of Elba, Mediterranean Sea
CTTGTGGGAATGGTCGCAGGTTTTTTGTATCTGACGGACCATGCAGGCCCGGCAACGCAAGACCAAGTCATTTGGGTCAAGCCGGGCAGTAGCCTTGGGTCCATTGCGCGCGATCTTGAACGGGACGGGCTGATCAAATCGGCAGGACTGTTCAAACTTGCCGGACGGGTTGAAGGCGGCCATGTGCGCGCCGGTGAATTTGTTGTACCGGCCCACAGCTCCATCAATGATATTCTGGGCCTGCTTAAAAACGGTGCGGTCTATCAACGGCAGATCACCATTCCCGAAGGGTGGACCAGTCGAGAGATTGTTGCCCGAATTGCGGCGGCTGACTATCTGGTGGGGGCGGTGCCTGACCCAAATACCATCCGTGAAGGCAGCTTAATGCCGGAAACCTATGGCTATGATCGGGGCACAGATCGCGCGGCGCTGATTGCGCGCATGACAGCGGCACAAAGTGCGGCGCTTGATGCGGCATGGGAAACACGCACGCCCCATCCGGGGATAAAGACCAAGCAGGATGTGCTGGTGCTGGCGTCGATTGTGGAAAAAGAAGCGGGCCATGACGCCGAACGGGGCCGTATTGCGCGGGCCTTTTTGAACCGGCTTGAACTTGGCATGAAGCTGGAAGCTGACCCCACCGTTATTCATGCGGTAGAGCTTAAAACCGGCAAGCCGTTGGAGCGGCCCTTGTCGCGCAAGGATTTGCGTACGCCGTCACCCTACAACACCTATTACAGTGCAGGCCTACCGCCCAGCCCGATCTGCCATCCCGGTCTTGCCTCTATCAAAGCAGTGTTGAACGCGCCACCGGGGGACGATCTGTTTTTTGTGGCGGATGGGACAGGCGGGCATGTATTTGCCAAAACATTGGCCGGTCACAACAAGAATGTGGCCGCTTGGCGGCGGTATCAGCGCGCCCAAAAGCAAAAAACAACTGGGCAGAAATGATGGCCGCTGGCAAGTAAAGTTGATTTGTATGCACGGCTTTATTGCTGGAATCGGGTCTGCCGCCTATAGTCGCCCTAACATATTGCGGAGGATGACATGCAAAGCATGACGGGCTTTGCCCGCTGTGACGGGGCAGACAGTTTTGCCCATTGGGTGATGGAAGCCAAAAGCGTCAATGCCAAGGGGTTGGACGTTCGTGTCCGCGCGCCATATGGCTATGACGGGGTAGAGCTTGCCTTACGCAAAACCGCGAAAAAAACACTCACTCGCGGCACTGTGCAGGTGTCCATCAATTTGAAGTCGATTGATCAGGCGGGCGAGGCGCGGATCAATCATGATGTGCTGAACGGCTATCTTGCTGCCTATAAGGGGTTCGAGGATCAGGCCGCCAAGCCCAGCTTTGATGGGTTGTTGCGATTGCCCGGTGTGTTGCAATCGGGCGAGGATGAGGCCGATGACATCATCACGGCGCGCATCGCCAGCATGGAACGTGATGCAGCAGCCCTGATTGCTGCGCTGCATAAGGCGCGGGACGAGGAGGGCGCGGCCCTTGCCGTAATCTTGACAGGGCAATTGTCTGACGTGACCGGATTGGTGAACAAGGCACGTGCCTTTGTCAGCGATACGCCTGATATTCTGAAGGCCAGATTGGAACGTGGCTTGGAGGCTATTGGTGCCCGCGCCGGAGAGTTTGACGAGGGCCGCCTTCATCAGGAAGTTGCGATGTTGATCGTCAAGGCTGACGTGACGGAGGAACTGGACCGATTGGATGGCCACATTGCGGCGGCGCAGGAATTGCTGAACAGCGACCAGCCGATCGGGCGCAAATTTGATTTTTTGATGCAGGAATTTAATCGCGAGGCGAACACATTGTGTTCAAAGGCCGTGGATCAGAAACTGACCGCTATTGGCCTTGACCTCAAAACCCTGATCGACCAGATGAAAGAGCAAATCCAGAATGTCGAATAGGAAACAATTTTCTCGTCGCGGGTTGATGTTCGTCATCTCATCCCCCTCAGGTGCTGGGAAAACAGCATTAAGCCGTCGTCTGTTGGAGGATGAGCCGGACCTGACCTTGTCAGTGTCTGTCACAACGCGTGCGCCGCGCCCGGGTGAACAGAACGGGGTGGATTATCACTTTGTCAGCACCGAAGACTTTTCCATCATGAAGAATAAGCAAGAGCTGTTGGAAAGCGCGAAGGTTTTTGAAAATTATTACGGCACCCCAAAGGCTGAGGTTGAGCAGGCATTGGAAGCGGGCCGTGACGTGCTGTTTGATATTGACTGGCAGGGCGCGCAGCAATTGGCGCAGAAAATGCGCGATGATCTGGTGAAGGTGTTTATCCTGCCCCCGTCAACACAGGAACTTGAGCAACGCCTGACCAAACGGGCGCAGGACCCGCCCGAAGTTGTCGCCGGGCGCATGGCCAAGGCGGGGACAGAGATTAGCCATTGGGCTGAGTATGATTATGTCATTATCAATGACGAATTTGAGGCCGCCTATCAGGAAATCAGGGCCATTCTTCATGCCGAACGGTTAAAGCGTGAACGGCGTGAAGGGTTGCTGGATTTTGTGGACGGACTGCTTGCCGGGCTTTAATATTTTCGCAACCATAACAACAATCCAATCAATATCTAATGCAATCAAATGGGGGCTTTTATGCCAAGTGCAGAACACGAACAAATCCAAGACATGATGCGTAACCTGATGGGGCAAGGGATGGCCAGTGCGTCCAGCCCGGCTGATGAGCCGAACCCTGATGGGCAAATCATGATCCGCAACATGTTTGAATCCACAGCGCAGCCTGTGTCTGCGTTTCCGAATGTGACAATCACCGAAGTTGATGCCGATGGCGTATCTGCCGAATGGGTCGTGCCGAAGTCAGGCAATGCCGATACGGGCCGCCGGTTGCTGTATATTCATGGTGGGGCATTCTTCATGGGCTCCCCCCGCACGCATCGGCCCATCACGACACACTTGGCGGAGGGGATGAACGCCGCTGTTCTTGCCATTGATTACCGCATGATCCCTGACAATGTTCGTCAGGATGGAATTGATGATTGTGAAACGGCGTGGCGTTGGATGGCTGAAAATGGTCCCGAAGGGCCGTCAACTGCCCGCAGGATGATGGTGGCGGGCGATTCCGCCGGTGGTAATCTGACCCTGTCCTTGTTGCTGGCGCTAAAGCAAGACGGTGAACGGCAGGCTGATGCTGCAACGGCCATTGCGCCGCTGACCGATGCAACCATGCAATCTGAAAGTCTGATTGCCAATGCGCCCACAGACGCGCTGTTGGGTCAGATGATCGGTACCCTTGAGGCGATCCCGGTTGAAGAACGTGGCGCGGTACAGGCAGAAACATGGGGCATTCCCGCTGATCATCCGTCAGTGTCACCCATTCATGGTGATTTGGATAATCTGCCGCCAATTCTTGTTCATGCCAGCACGACAGAGTGCCTGTTTGACGATGCCCGCCGCTTCACTGAAAAGGCGCAGGCCGCCGGAACGGACGTGACCTTGCAGACCCGTGATGGGTTGATGCATGTGTGGCACAATTTTGCGCCGAATGTCCCGGAGTCTGTTGATGCATTGGCTGAAATTTCAGCATTCTTCAACGACAAGGCTGGTTGAGGCCAAGCTGTGACCGCTTAACTTAGGTCTTTGGCTGCACGGGCAAGGGCGCAGAATTGCTCAATAGACAGGGTTTCTGCGCGGGCCGTGGGGTCAATCCCAGCACTATCCAATAGACGGGCGGGGTCAATCCCCGCCTGTTCTGTATAGGTCTTCAGGCTTTGTCGCAGCATCTTGCGCCGTTGCCCAAAGGCGGCGGCAACAATAGCCTCAAGCTCAACCATAGGCGCCGGGGCCAGTGGTTCAGGGCGCGGGTTGAAGCGCACTACGGCGCTTGAAACCTTTGGCGGGGGCGAGAATGCTTCAGGCGGTAAATCAATGATGATTTCAGGTTGGCATAACCATTGCGCCAGAATTGATAGACGGCCATAGGTCTTGCTGCCCGGCTGAGCGGTGATGCGCTGCGCAACTTCGCGCTGAAACATCAGGATCATGTCACGAATGGGCGCGCCATCATGCAGTTGTGCCAACCAGCGGAACAACAGCACCGTCGCCACATTATAAGGCAGGTTCGACACGATCAGCAGCGGCGTGTCTTGATCTGCGACCAGCCCCACCTCGTCAAATGTCAGGGCGTCCCCCTCAACCAATGTCAGCCGATCCCGGTGGGCGGGCTGTAGATAGGCTGTCAGTGCCTTGATGGCGCGGCGGTCAGGATCAATTGCAGTGACATGCTGGGCCCGCTCAAACAACAGCGCACGGGTCAGGCCACCGGGGCCGGGGCCAACCTCGTAAATATGGGCGTTGTCCAATGGGGCCGCCATGCGGGCGATTTTGTCAGTAAGGTTAAGGTCGAGCAGAAAGTTCTGCCCAAGGCTTTTTCTGGCGCGCAAATCATATTGATCAATGATCTCGCGGAGGGGCGGTAATCCATCCATCAATCCATTGTCCCTGTTATACGCGCGGCAGCAATTTGTGATGCCATGCGTATGGCGCTGATCAGGCTGCGCGGGTCGGCAATGCCTTGCCCTGCAATATCATAGGCAGTGCCATGATCGGGTGATGTGCGGATGATCGGCAGGCCCAAGGTGATATTGACACCCTCATGAAAGTTAAGCGTCTTAAGTGGGATTAATGCCTGATCATGATAATGGCACAGCACCGCATCGTAATCTTGGCGCGCCGTTTCGTGGAACAATGTGTCTGCCGGTGCCGGCCCATCAACCAAGAAGCCCTTGTGCTGTAAGGCAGCAATGGCAGGTTCAATGATGTCGGTTTCCTCTGTACCGATGCTGCCGCGTTCCCCTGCATGGGGGTTAAGGCCCGCAATGGCAAGACGCGGCTGGTCTATGCCGAAGTCCTGTATCAGGGCGGCGATCACACGCTCCGCCAAGGTGACTAACCCGTCGGGGCCTAGCTTGGCCAACGCGGTAGGGACATCCTTTAACGGGATGTGAATGGTACTTAACACCGTGCGCAGTCCGGGAATGGCCAGCATCATCAGCGGCGCTTCATCGGTTTCACATAGGAAGCCCAAAAATTCAGTGTGGCCGGGATGGATGAAGCCATCCTCGTATAATTTGTGCTTATTGATGGGCAGCGTGACCAACCCTGACAGGGCACCTGACAGGGCAAGGCCTGTGCCCAATTCAATGGCACCTATGGTTTGCGCCGCCTCGTTTGATCCGGCTACGGGCAGGACGGGCAGGGCCTGCCCAAAACGGTCTGCTGCTTGGGCAACATCATCAATGATCGCAAGTGGAACAGTTAGGGACAGTTGTTCTGCCTGTCCTGCGACAATCTTCGGATCGGCAATCAGGACAAAGGGGGGTAAATTTTCATCATCACGTGCCAGCCAGCATTTCAACGCAAGCTCAACCCCCACGCCTGCCGGGTCACCCATTGTGATGCCAAGCGGTGCGGAGGAGGATGAGGAAGCCATTTGAATGCTGCTATTTCGTGCGGGGTCTAGCGATATTCAATCGTCGCGTCACGCCGCAGGTCACGGATATAGCCGCGTGCCATTGTGGCAACCTGTTGGCCCATCAGACGATTTTCAATATTCCGGCGTGACGGCATCCGTGCCTCATTCGCAACCTTGCTGCACACCATTAAAAAGCGAACGTCCTTGTCGGTGGCTTCGACAGGTGTTTTGTGCCCGGCTTCAACCCCGGCCAGAATTGCCTTCAATTCTTCGGTCAGGTCGCCAAAGACCACATCGCCGAAATCAAGACTGGTGACAGTGGGGTCAGCCGCAACGGCCTGATCAAGGGCATTACAGTCGGTTGATTTGCGGCGCACGACTTTCAGCGCAGCTTCTGCGGCCGTGCCATCATCCCCTTCGGCAAAGCGGGCCATGGCCTGTTTCAGGACAAGCTGGTCGCGATTGGGGTCGCCCTTGCCCAATGTGCGTGTTTCGATCATCAACAGGATGACATAGCCGCCCACAGTGCGAAGCGGCGGAGACAGTTGCCCCGGTGCCATGAGCGAGAAGACGTTTTCAAGCGACGGATCAAGCTGACCGGACTGAATCCAGCCCAAATCACCACCAGATGCCGCTGACGAGCTTTGCGAAAATTGACGTGCGACGGCTTGGAACTTCGCGCCATTATTCAGATCAGACACGATACGTTCGGCAGTGCGGCGGACAGCTTCGGATTCGTTGGAATCATCAATCGCAAGGAAGATTTCAGCCAGACGATATTCAGGCTTGCCGCGGTTTGCTTCAAGACGGCGTAACACATCGTCAATCTCTTCGTCTGAAATCACAACACGTGACATGAACCGACCACGGATCAGACGGTCCCATACCAGCTCTGCATAGATTTGATTAAGGTACGCCCGCCAGTTGACGCCCGCCCGTTCCAGGACATTGCGAAACTCGTCAATCGACGCATTGTTTTGCTGCGCGATATAGCTGACCGTTTCTTCCAGTTCGGTGTCAGAGGCGACGATTTCATATTCTGCCGCTTCCTGAACCTGCAATTTTTCATCGATCAGGTTTTGCAGCAATTCCTTGCGCAGTTGGGGCAGGGATTCGGGGGTGGGCCTGACGCCCGTTGACACCATGACCAGACGTAGACGCTGCGACAGATCATATTCGGAAATGATCTCGTCATTGACGATGGACGCGATTTTTTGGGTGCCTTCCTTGTCCGGTGTTGTTGCACCTTCCTGTGTGCTGCCCACAGTAGGTAGCAACAATATTGGCAGCAGCAGGGCGACAAGTGTGAACACGCCGATAAACAGGCGTGCGGGGCTATATGCGGTTAAACGGTCCAATGTGCGGTCCAGTATCACGATAGTACTCAAAACTCTAATTGTTGCAGCGGAAAGCATTGTGCATCTTTATGATCTTTGTTTGCGCAATGAATGTGCCGCCAATATGGCATGTCTGTGGCTGACTTTATGTCAATCCGGTCGGCAAAAAAAGCCTATTCCGTCACACTTCAGTGATAAGCGGCTTTGTGCGTGGTGCGCTTAGTCATTTTCGTTTGATGTAATGCCCGTCAGGCGCATCCGCACGGTGAAGGATGTGGATGGTTTGATATCACGGTCGCGAGCAAATTTCCGGCGCAGACCCGCTTCGAAGTAAAAACATTCATCTTCATAGATCACGCTGGCTTCACGGCGAATGCCGCCGCCATTGTTGGTTAAGTCTTCGTGGACTGATCCGCGAATGGACCAAAACCCGTATACAGGCACCCGCATGTCGGCGCGTAGCTCTTCCCGGTCGGCAGCGCCGGCAACGGTTAATGTACGGTCAAGTTGCAGGTATGAGATTTGCGCATCTACAAAGTCATAATCAGCGTGCAATGTGACTTCCTGCCGGCGTGCCGAGAATGAGCTGCGATCAAGGCGCACGCGGTGCTGGAACGATAGCTTGTCGCCCAAAGCCAAATCCAATTTGCCAACATAGTCTGACGTTGTTTCGCGCAGCCCTGTTGTTGCCGCCAAATAATGCAGACGGCGGGGACGGAAGTTCTGTCCGACCATAACGGACATCTGTTTGTCGTCATCCCAATTGGCGGTCCATTGGGCACCAAGGGCAAGGCGCGGCCCGCTTTCCATCAAATCCAATCCGTTAAAGCGATTGTCATCAAACAGGTTTGAGGCGTCGAACTCAAAACTTTGGGAATCTTCATTAGGCACTTCCTTGCTGGTGCCATCATAGGGGGCGAGAACGCCCAGGATAATCGGCTCAACAATTTGGGTGAAGTTGCCTTCGGTGCGAATAAACGGCATCCGCCAGTCAAAGGTCAGCATGGGTTCGGCCCTGCCATAGGGTTCGAACGAGCTGGCATTGACGGGGGCGTTCGGGTCGTCATGAACCAAATAGCCATCAAGACGTAGCTTGGCCGTAACCTGTAGGCGGGAGCCTAAGGGCAGCACATAGGGGACATGCCAGCCAGCGGTGGCGTGGCCGCGCGCCATGTCGATGCCTTCCTTGCGATAAAGGCCCAGAATGCCGACATCACCGAAAAAGCGACCGCCCCAGCCATCAACACCGGATTCCATATGAAAATCGATGGAGGGCAGAATGATGGGGGTTTCGTCTTGGTCGTCAATTTGGCGCAGGCCCTGAAAGCCCAACGCCTCAACATATAAATGATCAAGCGCGTTCAGGTAGTCGTAGAACAGGCGGGATGTCAGCGTTTCCTGATTGGAAAAGTCAAAGCGTCTTAAATATGTGTCGTCCGTGGCGCGTTGTGCATCAAACCCAATCCGTTGGGTATCGCCAATTGTCCACGCCCCTTCACCAAAGAAGTGGCCGCGTGTTTCCTTGCCGCCAATCTCGTTCCCGAAATCATCCCGTTCATCCACATGGGTGACAGACCCATCAAGCCGTAACTGCCCGGTATTGAACCGTTCACGATATTGCAGTTTCAACATGCCAAGTTCTTTGGTGGAAAAGACAGGCGTGATGGTCATATCCCGATGGGGGGCAAGCTCCCAATAAAATGGCACTTCGACCGCTGCGCCCAGTTCATCGGTGGAACTGAAGCCGGGCAACAAAAACCCTGTGCGTCTGTCGACAGACGGGTCGGCATGACGGAAATAGGGGACCCATAAAAGCGGCACGCCCATAAAGTCGAAATAGGCATCGCGGTAGATTATGTCCTTGGCATTATTATCATGAATAATGCGCTTGGCGCGAATTTGCCAAAGCGGGTCCGGGTTTTCTTCGCAAACCTGACAGGTACTGAACGCGGCATTGTACAGGACTGCCCGTTCAATCGATTCGCGTTCGGCCCGGTCAGCAGCCATCCATGCCTCATTGGCCAGCTCAATCTTGATGGTCTGGATCAGGCCGCGGGACAGTCTGTCTTCCAGCAAAATACGCTCGGCAGTGATGACATTGTTGTTGGTGTCGGTCAGGGTAACGGTGCCCACCGCTTCAATCCGGTCAGCGGGGATGTCATAAACCAACTGTTCAGATGTCAGCTGGAAAGGGCCATAGGTCACCACAACATTGCCATTGGCCCGCACTTTTTGGGCGTCATGATCAAAATCAAAACTGTCGGCCTCAAGGTCAATCGGTAAATCGGGGGCGACCCGCAAATCTGCAGCTGCGACGGCCTGATCAACCTGCGCCAAGGCGGGGGCAGAATAAGGCATCAACATAAACATGCCGACCAGGACAAACAGTGATTTTCGCAGGCAGTGACGCAAGGCGTTACCCATCTTCAATTTGAATTAGCAAGCTGACCCCCAACATCAGCGCCGCCCCGACCGGGGCCCATGCTGCAAGTTCTGGGGGAAGACGACCCGATATGCCTAATGCCAAAGCAAAGTCAATTGCAAGGTAAAAGCCAAACCCCGTCAAAACACCCAGCAATAGAAAGGTTCCGGTGTTCCCATGCCGTGCGAATCTTAGGGTAAAGGCCGCCGCAATCAGAATCATCCCCACCAACATCACCGGCAATGCCAAGGTGGCGTGCCAGTGCAAGCGATGTCTTAGCGCGGAAAAGCCCGCGCTTTGCAGTGACTTGATAAAGCCGGGCAAGGCCCAGAATGACAGTGCCTCAGGGCTGACAAAGCTGTCCCTGATGGTTGTGGGGGTCAAGCTGGTGGATAGATCAAGCTTGGGCAGGAAAAACGGCGCTTCGTCCACACGAACCACCATAACGTCATACAATGTCCAATGATCGGCCTTCAGCTGGGCTTTTGCTGCCTCAAACCGCTCAATAAACTCGTCATCCTTGTTGTAGCGGTAAACGGACACCTTCCGAAGGTTTATTCCCTGTTGGGATGATTCATCCGCATGAATTACGGCGGTGCTGTTGCGATTTGCCTGCCGCAGCCAAACCCCGGAGTCGGAAACCGACATCAGATCAGCGCCGTTTTCCAGATATTTTGCTTCAAGGCGCTCATACCGATTCAGCATCGCCGCTGAAACCGGGTTCCATACGGCGATCACAAAGCTGCCCAATCCGATGGCAATGACAACCGCAGGGGCAAGCACCTGCCAGACCGACACCCCGGCGGCGCGGGCGACAACCAGCTCGCTGTGCCGGGCCAAGGAATAATTGGCCCACATGGCCCCAAACAATGTCGCAAAGGGAAGAAACTTCTCGACATAGGGTGTGATGCGCATCAGCGACATTTCGATGATCAGCCCAATGGTTGCGAAATCCTGCCCGCTGGTGCGCCGCCCCATATCAACCAAATCAACAAGGGCAATCAGAATAAAGCAGACGGCAAAGACCATGCCCATGCCCTTCAGCATTTGTTGCGCGAAATACCGCGACAAAGTCCAAGACAGGGCGGGAGATTGCTTTGATGCTGCGGAGGTGAAAGCCATCAGCTTGGTTCCTCGCCAATCAGCGGCGGCGGGCCAAATCGTTGGTCGCGCCGCATACTATACCAACTTAACGCAAGGGCACCGCCCAACAGTAAATAGATCAGGCTTGCCGCGCCGGGATTGGTCTTAATTGCATTCAGCGCCTGAAACCCGCCGATTTGCAGGGCAACACAGGTCGCAACAGTCATCAGGATGGGGCGCAACATGCCGTGGCGACCATTGGCCTGCCGTAACATAAAGGCACACGCAATCAGCGTGAACACAAGGATATATAGCGGTGAGGTCAGCCGGTCATGCAGCTCTTCTACGGCGCGCTTGTAATCCCGTTCGTTTTTTGAATATTGCCGGGCATATATCAATTCCTTGATGGGCCGCTGTTTTGGTTTGTAAAAAACGAACATGTCTGTTTTCAAAAACGGCTTCAGGTCAAAGACGTGACGGTCAAAGGACAGCGTGGATAATTGCCGGGTTTCGCGGTTATAATGTTGCAGCGTCCCATTGATCATGATGATGGCAGGGGCATCATTGCTGCGGACCATCAGGCCCTGTTCAGCCATATAGGTTACAGGTGAGTCTTGTTTGCGCTGATCATGAACCATGATACCCAATAGCTCGCCCGAATTTTTCCGGTCCCTGACATAAACAGTCAGCCCATCGGCGGGGCTGTTGAAGACACCTTCCTGTATAACCGCACTGGCAAGGTCTTCGCGTAATTCAAAAACCATTGATCTGACGGATCGTTGCCCAGCAGGGGCCAGTTCGATCGACAGAATGTACAGGATGATTGTCAGTGCCAAGGCGAACAAAATGATGGGGCGGGCGATCATCATACGGTGCAGGCCAGCTGATTGCATGACCACCAACTCGCTATCCTGTATCAAACGATAAAGACAGGTGATAACAGCTGCCAGCATGGCAATGGGCAGCACAGTTCGCAGCACCATCGGCGTCATATAGAGCGCCATTTCAAAGAAGGTTGCTGCGCTTTGCCCACGATTCAAGATCAGGTCCAGATAGCGCAATGCCTCTACCAGCCAGACAATGCCTGTCAGGATCAGCACAAAGAAACCGAACGTACCGACCAAGCGGCCAAGGATATAGCGATCAAGACGCGCCATAAGGTGCTGGAATTTCCTTTCAGAACTGATCGGGGCAGATAGGTGCCACGTTTGTATGTCGACTCGCGCCATTTTAGACCGGATCGGGTCGTGGGGTATAGGTCATATGCCCATTATTTGGCTGCATTAAGGCGTTATATTTAGGGCATTTAGGCATGTTTTGGGTGTGGAGCCGATTGACAACGCGCCCCCGAAGCTGGGATTGTGGCACATCTTCGTTTTCCCTTCAGGAGGTTTCTTATGCGGATCAGTTTCGCCGCCACATCCATTCCCAAATCAGGTTATGTCGCTTTGTTCGTTGCAGAGGGTGGGAAATTAGGTCCTGCCGCCGCTGCGCTCGACAAGGCAGCAGGTGGCGCGGTAAGCCACGCCATGAAATCAGCAGATTTCACCGGCAAAGCCGGGGCACTTTTGACCGTTCCTGGCCCCAAGGGGCTGTCCGTGACCGAGGTTGCGATTATTGGGCTGGGCAAGCCCAAGGATATGACCGCACTGACCGTGCGGGATGCTGGCGGCAAGGCATTGGCCCGCGCCCGCGGCAAGCAGGGGGCACCGTTAAGCTTCATTGTTGATCCGGTGAAATCCACAAAACTGTCAGAGGCTGACTTGGCCGCGAATTTGGCCGCTGGTGCATCGTTGTCAGCCTATCGTCATACGCCTTACAAAACTGAAAAACTGGAATCTGTTGCCGCGCCCAAGCGTTTGTCAGTGCAATCAGGTGCCGCTGCCGCTGCGCGCAAGGCCCATGCCAATCTGGGCGCAATGGTTGAAGGTGTTTGCCTTGCCCGTGATTTGGTGAATGAGCCGCCGAACAAACTGTTCCCCAAAAGCTTTGCCGCGAAAGCCAAACAGCTTCAAAAACTGGGCGTGAAGGTTGAAGTGCTGGGCGAGGCGCAGATGGCCAAGCTGGGCATGGGTGCCTTGTTGGGTGTGGGCCAAGGCTCCCCACAGGAATCGCAGCTTGTTGTCATGCAATGGAATGGCGCCGCCAAGTCAAAGGACCCGATTGCCTTTGTCGGCAAGGGGATTTGTTTTGATACCGGTGGTATTTCGCTAAAGCCATCCGCAGGCATGGGCGAGATGAAGATGGATATGGGCGGCGCGGCTGCCGTTACCGGTCTGATGCATACGTTGGCCACCCGTAAGGCCAAGGTAAATGCCATCGGGGTGTTGGCGCTGGCTGAAAACATGCCCGATGGAAATGCCCAACGTCCGTCAGATGTTGTGACCGCCATGTCCGGCAAAACGATAGAGGTGAATAACACCGATGCCGAGGGGCGCTTGGTGTTGTGTGATGCGCTTTGGTACACGCAGGACAGGTTCAAACCGGCATTGATGATTGACCTTGCGACATTGACCGGGGCGATCATTATCGCGCTGGCCCATGAATATGCCGGCGTGTTCACCAATCAGGACAAGATTGCCGATCAGCTTCATAAGGCGGGTCAAGCATCTGGCGACCGCACTTGGCAACTGCCCATCGGGCCTGAATTTACGAAAATGCTGAAGTCACAAACCGCTGATCTATCGAATATCAGTGGTGGGCGTGGCGCAGGGTCCATCACCGCAGCGTGTTTCTTGCAGGAATTTGTCAATGATGTGCCGTGGGCGCATATTGATATTGCAGGTACCGCATGGCGCAATGACAGCCGTGCAACCTGTCCGCCCGGCGGCACTGGGTTCGGCGTTCAATTGCTCGACCGGTTTGTCTCTGACAACTACGAAGGCTGATGGTCGACGTTTGGTTTTATCATCTGGAACAGCGCACATTAAATGATGTGTTACCTGACCTGTTGACCCGCACGTTGGAGCGGGGCTGGCGTGCCACGATACGGTGCGGCAGTCCTGAAAAGCTGGATGCGCTCGACAAACATCTATGGGTCTTTGACGAGGCAAGCTTCCTGCCCCACGGCAAAACGGGTGATAAGCATTCTCATGAACATCCAGTCTGGTTGACCAGCGGTGATGACATGCCGAACAAACCAAACTTGGTTTTTTTGGTGGAAGGGGCAGACCCGCCGCCACCGGATGGGCTGGAGCGCATTATCGATCTGTTTGATGGCAATGATCTTGATGCCGTCAGTGCTGCGCGCTTACGCTTTAAGGCGGCGAAAGACGCGGGCCATAACGTGACTTATTGGCAGCAGGAAGAAAACGGCCGCTGGGCACAGAAAGCTTAAGCTGCCAACATGGGCTGCCAATAAGAGTCCATTGACGCACAGCCGGACGCAAAACCGCTGCGCGCTTTTTCTGTCCGATGCTGGCTGGTGCTGGTTGGCAGAAGGAAGAAAACGGCCGCTGGGCACAAAAAGCTTAAGCTGCCAACATGGGCTGCCAATAAGAGTCCATTGACGCACAGCCGGACGCAAAACCGCGGCGCGCTTTTGCTGGCTGGTGCTGGTTGGCAGCAAGAAGAAAACGGCCGCTGGGCACAAAAAGCTTAGGCTGCCAACATGGGCTGTCAATAAGAGTCCATTGACGCACAGCCGGACGCAAAACCGCTGCGCACTTTTGCTGGCTGGTGCTGGTTGGCAGCAGCAAGAAAACGGCCGCTGGGCACAGAAAGCTTAAGCTGCCAACATGGGCTGCCAATAAGAGTCCATTGACGCACAGCCGGACGCAAAACCGCTGCGCGCTTTTTCTGTCCGATGCTGGCTGGTGCTGGTTGGCAGCAGGAAGAAAACCGCCGCTGGGCACAAAAAGCCTAGCCCGCCATTGCCTCTTCAAGTTCAGTCTGCAGCTTGATCCAGTCCATCTCAAGTTCTTTGACGCTATCTTCGCGCTGCGCCTTTTCCTTGTTGTACAGGGTCACTTTTTCGGGGGAGTCCTGATACAGCTTGGGGTCAGCAAGTGCCTTGTCGATCAGGCCAACCTCACGCTCCAGCTTTTCAATGTCTTGTTCCAGCTTGGCGATTTTCTTTTTCAGCGGCACAAGGGCGGCGCGGGCAGCTGCGCCCTGTTTGCGGCGGGCCTTGGCCTCGTCCTTGGGCTTGTCGCCCTTATCCTTGTTGCGGTCCTTGTCGAGCAGGCCTTTGCGATAGTCTTCCAAACTGCCGTCATAGGCGCTGACAGTACCATCCGCGACGACATACAGGCGATCCGCGCAAGTCTCAATCAGATGGCGATCATGGCTGATCAATACAGTCGTGCCGTCATATTCATTCAGGGCATGGATCAATGCTTCGCGGCTGTCCACATCCAGATGGTTGGTCGGTTCATCGAGCAGCATTAGATGGGGTGGGTTCGCTGTCATCAGGGCAAACACCAGCCGCACCCGTTCACCGCCGGACAATGCCTCGGCACGGGTGTTTTGCTTGGCATGGCTTAAGCCATATTGGTCAAGCCGGGCACGCAGTTGTGCCTCAGTCAAATCGGGTAGCATGGGGGCAAGGTGATCATAGGCGGTTGCGCGCGGGTTCAGGTCTTCGATCTGATGTTGCGCGAAATAGCTGACGACCATTTTCTTGCTGGCACGGCGACGCCCGTTCATGACGGGCAGGCGGCCTGCGATAAATTTGGCAAAGGTGGATTTGCCGTTGCCGTTCGCACCCAACAACGCCAAGCGGTCCTCAGGATCAACACGCAGATTGATGTTGTGCAGAATTGGCTTGTCTTCCTCATACCCGGTTGCCGCGTCATCAAATACGATCAAAGGCGGGGCGAGCGATTTGGGGCTGGGGAAATAGAACGGTACTGTGTGTTCGTCGGCAACGGTGGCAATCGGTTCCAGCTTGCTAAGGGCGATCAACCGGCTTTGCGCCTGCTTGGCCTTGCTGGCCTTGGCGCGGAAGCGATCAACAAATGCCTGCATATGGGCGCGCTGTGCTTCCTGTTTGGATTTCTTGGCCAGTTGTTGTGCCTGCCGTTCACGGCGCTGGCGTTCAAACTGGTTATACCCGCCCTGATAATAAAACAGCCGTCCATCTGTCAGATGAATGATGCCATCAACTGTGGCATTCAGAATATCGCGATCATGGCTGACGATCAGAACTGTACGGGGATAGCGCTTCAGGAAACTTTCAAGCCAAATGGTGCCTTCTAGGTCCAGATAGTTCGTCGGCTCATCCAGCAGCAACAGGTCGGGTTCGGCAAACAACATGGCGGCAAGGGCAACGCGCATCCGCCACCCGCCAGAGAAGCTGGACAGGGGTTGGGCCTGATCTTCTTCGCTAAAGCCAAGCCCGGCCAAGATGCGGGCGGCGCGGGCCGGGGCGTCATAGGCATTGATGTCGCCCAGGCGCGTATGGATCTCACCGATTCTGTTGGGGTCCTGGGTCGTCTCGGCCTCAGCCAGCAGTGTTAGCCTTTCGGTGTCGGCGGCCAATACGGCATCAAGCAGGCTTTGGCTTGTATCCTCAATCTCTTGCATGACGTGACCAAGCCGGGCGCCGGGACGCAGCGAGATTGAGCCATTGTCAGCGGCGATTTCTTCAGCGATCAGGCGCAGCAGGGTGGACTTGCCCGTCCCGTTACGCCCGACCAGCCCGATCTTGTGCCCCGCAGGCACACGGACGGTTGCGCCCTCAAACAAGGGGCGGCCTTCGATACGATAATGCAGGTCATTGATATGCAGCATGGGGCCGCTCTCTAGCACAATGGGGGGAAATTCCCAGCCTGAAGTCGCAGATTAGGGGGGCTGATGGGGCAAAAGGCCGCTTCATGCGGGATTGAGGCACCCTCTGGCAGTGATATAACCCGCCCAACTGCTTGTTCGCGGACCGCACTTCTCACTTGGGTCCGCAGTCATCATAGGAAGGACATGTCATGGCTCTCGAACGTACATTCTCAATCATCAAGCCCGATGCAACCGAACGCAATCTGACCGGCAAGGTTAATGCCGTGTTTGAAGAAGGCGGTCTGCGCATTGTGGCGCAAAAGCGTATCCGTATGACCAAGGAACAGGCCGAAGGCTTCTACGCGGTTCATTCAGAACGCCCCTTCTTCCAAGAACTAACTGAATTCATGATGTCCGCTCCGGTCGTTGTGCAGGTTCTTGAAGGTGAAAACGCCATTGCCCGCAATCGCGAGCTGATGGGCGCCACCAACCCCGAAGAAGCTGCTGAAGGCACCATCCGTAAGATGTTTGCGCTGTCCATCGGCGAAAACTCAGTACACGGGTCAGATGCCCCGGAAACTGCTGCTGAAGAAATCAAATTCTTCTTCTCAGACGATGAAATTGTTGGTTAATTGCTGACGGCTTAGTGCTGATCAAATTTACTGAACAAATAGGGGCGTTGCCAATTGCGGCAGCGCCCTTTTTTCTGTGTTCAATGCTTTAGGAGCGTTCAATCGGGCACAATGTCAGGCCATGGGATTTGATCGCATCATCAATCTGTAGGGTGGGGTGAATATACAAAATGGGGAACACCCACTGTTCATCCACCGGCAGGGCAATGAAACTCAAATCATCGGGCAGCACATCTTCGACAGCACCGACAAACTGGAAATAGTCCTTATAGTTCGACAGCCGGCACGGGATGGACCCATCGTCCAGCCGCTTAATGCCGCTGATCTGACCAACCCAAAAATTTGTGCCCCGTTCAATCGCATAGGAATGATTGCCGACCCGCATATGACCGGGGCGATTGACATAGGTTTCGCCATGATGGGCCACCCATTTGTCAACAAGGCCCAAAAGGTCAATGACCTCAAGCTCTGAATAATAGGGCATGGCCCCCGCTGCGCCCAAGGCAACAACGGGCGGTGTTTCAAGATCGCCAAAATGGGTCTTCATGGACTGGCCGACCTTGATCCAGTTATTGGGCGGCCCGGTCACATGCTGATGCAGCTCGTCAATGGATTCGATGCCGCCGGTGCGCGCGAAGGTGCCGCCATGTAGTGCTGACACACCCAGCAATATGGCGATCAGTGGAAAGTGCAACTTAGGTAGGGAGCGCATGGCCGTCACAGCCATGATCATGATCAGCGGTGTGGCAACCACCATGAAGCGGAACTCCATAAAGTCGCCGCCGGTCCAGATGATATAGGCGAACCACAACACCAGCACGACACTCAACGCTGTTTGTGACAGGGCAGGCCGTCGCTTCATGGTTTGCCAGAAGAATATGGCCAGCAATGGCCACAGGGCGTAGCGCGCCAGATAAAGATAGATGAAGTGCACGCCGCGTAAGTGAAGCTCAGGCTTCAGGCCATCGCGCGCGGCCTTGGCGTAATAGGTGTTTGGCAGAATGTCGCCGTAAAAATCCAGCTTCCAGATGAACCAGCCACCAACCAGTAACAAGGCAGGGATTGTGATGGCAAAGGCCTGTGCAATCTTGTTCGTCGCGCCTGCGCCGTTGGTGATCCATGACAGACCAAGGATCATCGCAACTGCAAACAGAAATATCGCGGCGTCAAGTCGGGTCAATAGGGCGAGACCTGATAAGAGCGAGATAAGCAGCAGCTTACCAAGCGACCAGTTTTCTGATCGGATCACCTCAATCGACAGGGCAAAGGCCCAGACGATCAATGCCATGACCAGTGTCGTTTCAAGGCCGCCAGTGGCATAGGCGCTGAAGGTATAGTTCGTGCCGACCAATAACAGGGCCAACAATGCCTCTGTCTTGTTTTCAAGCATAAGATCAGCCAAACGATAAACCCCGCCAAGGCCGATGGCGAAGATGCCCATACTGATCAGATAGGACGACACAATAACGTCTTTATCGAAATAAAGCGGGATGGCGATAATCAACGTCCATAGGAAGTTGGTATAGCCTTCCACCGCTTCACCGGGGTTAAAGACCAAGCCATGCCCATTCACCAGATTTTGGGCATACCGGAATGAAATGAAAGCATCATCCTGAATGAATCGATTGGTCCACGCCAGAAACAGCAGAATAACAAAGATGACCCAAAAAAAGGCGCGGCTGTGTTCATTCATGCGGCGGCCAAGACCACCCAGCGGCACACCAACGGTTCCATAGATCATATTACCAGCACCCTAAACTACGCACCGCGTGCCCCCACCGGGCATTGCGGATTGGCCTGTTTCCCTAATCCCGGATTGCAACATGCGGGACGATGAAACAATCTGCGACTGAAGGCGCTTCGTCAACAATTTCCACCCGTTCATTGACAATACGTGTGTGTCCTTGGGCAATCATGCGGACAGCTTCAGGATAAATCTTGTGCTCAACGGTCAAGATTCGCGCTTCAAGTGTTTCGGGCGTGTCGTCGGGCAGGACCGGCACGGCCCCCTGAATGATAATCGGCCCTTCATCGGTGCCCAGCCGGACAAAGTGAACGGTGGCCCCGGTGATTTTGACTCCAGCCTCAATCGCGCGTTCATGGACGTGCAGTCCCTTAAACGCGGGCAATAGGGCGGGGTGAATGTTGATCATGCGATCACGCCAGCGGTTGACGAATTCTTCGCTGAACAGGCGCATATATCCTGCAAGGCAAACCAGTTGCGCGCCGGATTGGTCAATGATCTCGCTGACGGCCGCATCAAATTCCGTGCGGTCCTCAAACTCTTTATGGTCAAGGGTTTGGGTCGGAATGCCGTAATCGGCTGCGATTGACAATGCCTGTGCGTTGGGCCGGTTTGAAAAGACCAGGGCAATTTCAGCCGGAAAATCGGGCTGGGCACATGCTGCGGCAAGCGCCTTCAAATTGCTGCCCCGTCCAGAAACCAAAACCGCGATCTTGCGTTTTGTCACATTTTGTTTTGTTGATGCCGCGTCTGACATTAGGCGCCAGCGCCCCCTTGCAGCGTACCGGTATAGGCAACCTGCGGGCCATCACCCGCAGCCAGCTTGCCGATTGTCAGCACGGTTTCGCCTTCTGCTTCCAGCAGGGCCTTGGCTTCATCTGCCTTGTCGGGGGCAACAATGACGATCATGCCAATACCGCAATTGAAAGTGCGCAGCATTTCTGTGTCATCCAGCCCGGCTTCTTGCGCCAGCCAACGGAAGACAGGGGGCAGGGGCATGGCGCTTAAATCAATTTGGGCCGTCATGCCATCGGCCAATACGCGGGGCAGGTTTTCGGTCAACCCACCACCTGTAATATGGGCCATGCCCTTGATGTGTCCGGCGCGAATACCGGCAAGGGTGGATTTCACATATATCTTGGTTGGGGCAAGCAAGGCCTGGCCCAATGTCACGCCGGGGGCAAAGGGTGCATCTGATTGCCAATTCAGGCCCGATGTGGTGACAACCTTGCGCACCAATGAAAAGCCGTTGGAATGGACGCCGCTTGATTGCAGGCCCAACAACACGTCGCCATCACCGATGTCATCATGCAGGGGCAACAAGGTGCCGCGTTCAGCAGCGCCAAGGCAAAAGCCCGCGAGGTCATAATCGTCACCCTGATACAGGCCTGGCATTTCTGCGGTTTCGCCACCGATCAGGGCGCAGCCAGCCTGTTTACAGCCTTCAGCAATGCCCTTGATGATGGCAGTACCTGTTTCAACGTCCAGCTTGCCGGTGGCGTAATAGTCCAAAAACAACAAGGGTTCAGCACCCTGAACAACCAAATCATTGACCGACATGGCCACAAGATCGATGCCGACCGTGTCGTGAATGCCTGTGTCGATGGCGATTTTGACCTTGGTGCCAACACCGTCATTGGCGGCGACCAGAACCGGGTCTGTGAACCCAGCTGCCTTCAGGTCGAACAGGCCGCCAAAGCCGCCCAAACCACCATCAGCCCCCGAATCGGAGCCGGGCCGTTTAGTGGCAGCGGCCAGTGGCTTAATCGCCTCAACCAAGGCATTGCCGGCATCAATATCAACGCCTGCATCCTTATAGGTCAGGCTGTTCTTACCGCTTTTGGCAGAATTATCGGGTGTATCGGTCATAAATTTGGTCCGCGAATGGGGCAGGAGGTCAAATACAGCAGGCTTTTGCGTTGTTCTTCCTTATCATTGTGTACCCCGATCGCAAAGTAGAAGGGGCAGGAAATCGCGTCACCAGTTTGTCACAGTGGCACAGGCGGTTGGGCGCGGAAATCGGCCCAAAAGTCGATTTTTCTGGTCACGCGGGCTGTGATGCCTAAACTGCGCCACAGATTGCCCCTATTCGTGGGGTGTTGCCGTTGTGAATGTTGACGTTGGTCTTGAAGGGACACGATGATCAAATTGCGTAGATATTTGGGTGTGTTGATCGCTGCGATGTTGCTGGCAGGGATAAGTGTGCCCGGTTGGTCCGCCGGTGCCGCGTTTTTGGTGTCTGATGTGGTGATCGATGCAACCGCAAAGTCGGCAGCGGATGCCCAAGGCAAGGCGCAGGACGAAGGCTTCAGGCTTGCCTATCAGGCATTGCTGGATCGGCTGGTGCCGCGTGCAGAACAGGCACGGATGCCCACAATCAGCGATGATCAATTGGCCGGGATAATCAAAAGCTTTCAGGTGACCGATGAAAAGCGCAGCAGCACGCGCTATTTGGCGGCATTAACGGTGCAGTTCAAACCTGATCAGACCCGATATTGGTTTCGAAATGCCGGGGTTTCGATCAGTGAGACATTGGCTGAACGGACCTTGCTGGTGCCTGTTTGGACGCCCGCAGGCGATAGTCCGCAATTGTGGGGCGGTTTGAACGTATGGCGGCAAGCTATTGAAAACAGGGGGGTAAGGCCCGGTGACGTGCTGCCGACTATTTTGGCTGATGGTGATTTACAGGACTTGCAAACCCTGACAGCGCGGCAGGCCTTGGCCCATGATCAGGCGGCGATTACAGCCCTTGGTGATCGTTATGGTGCTGACCGCTATGCCATTGTGGCTGTCCGGTTGACCGATAGCGCAGCCTTGCTTGCCTATTCGGTGAATGACCCGTTTGGCCCCCGTCGTTGGACCGAAAAATTTCCACGTCGCGCTGACACATCACAATCACAGGACGAGGAATTATCGGCGTTGGCCGATGCGGCCTTGATGACTCTGGGTGAAGATTGGAAACAGCGGACATTGATCGGCGCGATGACCAATGCGTCGATGGCAGTAACGGTGCCGATTGCGTCGTTAAAGGGCTGGCAGGGCATCAAGACCCGGCTTGAGGCTACCGCGGGGGTGCGTCAGGTAACGGTGCGAGAAATTACGCTGGATAAGGTTTTGATCGACATTTCCTATCAAGGACAATTATCGCAATTGCAGGTCGGTCTTGAAGCGCAGCAGCTGCGCCTTGCCGCTGATTATGATGGCCGGGCAACATTGTTTGATTTGAATGTGCAGGGGCGGATGTCGCCGCGCTAGGGCGGGGGCACCTCCAATCAGCTATGATCAAATCAGTCCCCAATATATTGACCATTATGCGCCTGTTTCTGGTGCCGGTGATCGTCTATTTCATCTCGGTAGAGGAGATGATGTCGGCCTTTGCCATATTCCTAATCGCCGGTGTGTCAGATGGGGTGGATGGTTTTATCGCCCGCCAGTTTCACGCCAAGACACGGTTGGGGGCTATTTTGGACCCGGTGGCGGACAAGGTCATGCTGGTGTCGATCTTTGTTGCGTTGGGCATGATTGATGCCTTGCCGCGCTGGTTGATCGTTTTGTTTGTGTCGCGTGATGTGGGCATTATCGGGGCGGTGATGTTGTCATCTGCATTGGGGCAGCGGCCCAAGATCAAGCCCATTTTGTCAAGCAAGCTGAATACGGCGCTACAGATTATGCTGGCATCGCTTGTACTGGCGGTCATGGGACTTGGCCTGGCTGAGCTGACTTTTTGGCATTTGGTGATCGAGGTACTGATCTGGGCCAGTGCCGTCACAACAGTGGTCAGCTGGTTGGGCTATTTGTTTATCTGGATGACCTATGCCGCAGAAGACGGGGCAACTGACCCGCATGAGGCACCGATTGCACGGCCTGCACCTGATTCCGTACTTGACGAGGAATATGGCGCGTCCATGATTGATTTGGTGAGGGAACGGCAGGCCGACCTTGCCGAAGATATCGCCACAGTGCGGGAGCGTAGCTCGGCACAGGTGGCGCAGGTGCGTGAGCTTGCCAAGGATAGGGCACGCGAAAGCCGGGAATTACTGGCAAAGCGGATGCCGCGTCCGGGTCATAAAGATGACCTGCATGATCGGGAAGGGGAAGACCAAGGATGAGCTGGCGTGTGCAAGCCCTGTTTTGGAGCCTGGGGGTTTTGGTCTTTGGTCTGTTGTTATGGGCCATCGGCGATGTGATGTTGCCATTTGTGGCGGGCATGGCGATTGCCTATTTCCTTGATCCGGTGGCTGACAAGCTGGAAGATTGGGGGCTGCCCCGGGTTTGGGCTGTGATCATTATCTTTGTCGGTTTCATTCTGTTTTGGGCCGCCGCCATTGCCATGTTGATCCCGTTTTTGGACGAGCAATTTACAATTCTCGCCAAGGGGGCACCTGATTTTGTAGCGCAAATTATCAGTTTCGTTGATGCCAGAACCGATGGCGCGGTCAGTGCCTTTTTGTCCGGCGAAGGGAGTGCATCAGAAGGCCCCGCCGCGACCCTGATCAAATCGTTTGAACAGGGCCTGTCGGGACTGATTGACGGGGCCGTGTCCGGCGGCATTGCGCTGTTTAATATCATTTCGCTGCTGCTGATCACACCAATCGTATCATTCTATCTGTTGCTTGACTGGGATCGCATGGTCGCCACGATTGACAGTTGGTTACCGCGTGATCACCGCCAAGTAATTGCCGGATTGGCAGGCGAGATTGATGCCCGTATGGCAGGGTTTGTGCGCGGCACGGTTATTGTGTGTACCGTTTTGTCGATCTTCTATGCCTCGTCCCTGATGTTGCTGGGCCTGCAATTCGGCTTCTTTGTCGGTATCATCGCGGGCAGCTTAAGCTTTGTGCCCTTTGTGGGCTTTATCGTTGGGTTCTTGCTGTCGGGGGTCTTGGCGCTGGTGCAGTATGGGCCGGATGTTTTGCATATTGGCCTTGTGGTTGGTGTATTCCTGATCGGGCAAGTGGTTGAGGGGAATTTCCTCACCCCCCGTTTTGTTGGGCGGAATGTTGAATTACATCCTGTGTGGGTGATGTTTGCGCTGCTGGCCTTTGGTGCGTTGTTCGGCTTTGTCGGTATTTTGCTCGCCATTCCGTTGGCCGCAGTGTCTGGCGTATTGGTGCGGTTCGCTGTGAAGCATTACCTCGACAGTCGTCTTTACACCGGTGATGACTTGGCGGCCCGACAGCTTGCTGTGCCGAAATCCGAGACTGCTGCAGAGACGACAGCTGAGACGACAGCCGAGATTGATGCCTGATGGCCGCTGATCGTCCCCAGCAAATCCCGATTGATCTTGCCCCCGCACCCAGTTTTGCGGCGGATGATTTCGTGCCAACGCCCAGCAATCAGCTCGCGCTGGCCTTTCTGGATAATTGGCCTGACTGGCCACAGGTTGGTGCGATTTTGGTCGGGCCGGCAGGGGCGGGGAAGTCCCACCTTGCCAGCATCATTGCCGAACGGGCCGCAACAGCCATACAACAGCTTGCCTCGATTGCTGCGATTGATAAGGATGCGGATTTGATCATCCTTGATTGCGGGGAGGGCGGCGCGTTTGATGAAGAAGCCCTGTTCCACCTGATCAATCATTTACGGCTGTCTGACAGGCCCACCGGGCGTTTACTGTTACTGACGCGTGAGGAGCCGAAGCAATGGGCGTTGCGCTTGCCGGATCTGTTGTCGCGTCTGAATGCGCTTGATCTTGTACGCATCGACCCGCCTGATGATTTCAGCCTAATGGTTGTGTTGCACAAATTGTTTGCCGATCGACAAGTCAGTGTTGATGACAGTGTGATCGATTATTTGATCCGCCGGATGCCCCGGTCCTATCAGGCGGCGCACCATATTGTGCATCTGATGGATCACGCCGGATTGGCACACAAAAAGCGGCTGACCCGCGCAATTGCAGCACAGGCATTGACCGATGGCGGATTTCAGACCGAATAGGCCAAACTGTCCTTAAACTGTCATATAAGCACGGCACGACTTGTCAGAGCGTGTTTGAGTTGGCAGGCTGTAAATTGTGTAAGGAAACAGGATTGATGACAAGCCTAGATACAGAGTTTGAGATCGACGCGTCGGAGCGATACTTTAACCGCGAATTGAGCTGGTTGAGCTTTAACGTGCGCGTCGCGGAGGAGGCGGAGAACCACCGCAACCCGCTGCTTGAACGTGTTATGTTCCTGTCGATTTCAGCCTCCAACCTTGAAGAATTTTTTATGGTCCGCGTCGCCGGGCTTATGGGACAGCTGCGTGCGGGTATTGAAACCCGCAGTGATGATGGTTTGACGCCCGCCCAGCAACTGACCGCCATTTCAGAACAGGCAATGGCAATTCAGCAGCAGCAACAGGATGACTGGCGTGACCTGAAGCGGGAATTGCGTGACAACAAAATCGCCCTTGTTGGCGTAGATGAGCTGGATGCGGGTGATCGCGATTGGCTTGAGCAGACCTTTCTGGATGAAATTTTTCCGGTTCTGACACCGCTTGCGATTGATCCTGCCCATCCGTTCCCGTTTATGCCCAATAAGGGAATGAGCCTGGCGCTGCAATTGCGCCGCCGTTCTGATGGGATGAACCTGAACGCAATGGTCCCCATGCCGCCACAGGTCGAACGGTTTACCCGCCTACCTGCACGTGGCGACGGCGATGGCGGCGCGGTCCGGTTTATTTTGCTTGAAGACATCATCAGCCTGTTTCTGGATTCCCTGTTTCCCGGTTATGAAATTTTGGGGCAGGGCACATTCCAGATCCTGCGTGACAGTGATATTGAGCTTGAAGAAGAAGCCGAAGATCTGGTCCGATTTTTTGAAAGTGCATTGAAGCGCCGCCGCCGCGGTGTTGTCATCCATGCCATGTTTGAAAAACGTATGCCCGAAATGTTGCGCCGCTTTGTCGTCGCGGAACTAGGGGTGGCCCCGGCGGACGTGTCAGTTGTAGACGGACTGGTCGGCCTTGCTGATGTTAATAAGTTGATTGTGGATGATCGCCCGGATTTGCGGTTTGAACCCTATCACGCCCGTTTTCCGGAAAGGATTCGTGAACATGGGGGCGATTGTTTTGCGGCCATCCGTGCCAAGGATTTGGTGGTTCACCACCCGTATGAAAGTTTTGACGTTGTTGTCCAATTCTTGCGGCAGGCAGCCCAAGACCCTGATGTCCTGTCGATCAAACAAACGCTGTACCGCACGTCGAATGATTCACCGATTGTGAAGGCGTTGATTGAAGCGGCTGAAAGCGGCAAATCCGTCACCGCATTGGTTGAACTGAAAGCCCGCTTTGACGAGGCGCACAATATTAAACTTAGCCGTGATCTGGAACGGGCGGGTGTGCAGGTCGTGTATGGTTTCATCGACTGGAAAATCCACGCCAAAATCAGCCATGTGGTTCGGCGTGAGGGTAAGTCCCTGCGCACCTATTGTCATTTTGGCACCGGGAACTATCACCCGATCACAGCCAAAATCTATACAGACATGTCACTGTTTTCTGCTGACCGTGCCTTGGGCCGTGATGCGGCGCGTATTTTTAACTTTGTCACCGGCTATGCGGAACCTGTTGGCATGGAAAAGATTGCCCTGTCCCCCGTTGCCTTGCGCAGCCGGGTGGTTGAGTTGATTGATGTAGAGATCAACAATGCCAAGGCGGGCAAACCTGCTGCCATCTGGGCCAAAATGAATTCAATCGTTGATCCGCAGATGATTGAAAAATTGTATGAGGCCAGCAATGCAGGCGTGAAAATCGCATTGGTGGTGCGCGGCATTTGTTGTCTGCGTCCGGGGGTGCCGGGCATGTCTGAAAATATTGAAGTTATTTCAATCATCGGTCGTTTTCTTGAACATTCACGCATTATGTGTTTCGGCAATGGTTCCAGCCTGCCATCACCTGACGCGCTGATTTATATTTCGTCTGCTGATTGGATGCCGCGCAACCTGAACCGCCGTGTGGAAACACTGGTGCCGGTTGAAAATGCGACAGTAAAGCAGCAGATTCTGGATCAGGTTATGGTGGCGAATCTCGCTGACAATATGCAAAGTTGGCGTCTAGGTTCTGACGGCATGTATCAGCGCCTCACGGTCGGTGAAGGGCATGAGCCATTTTCCGCCCATACATATTTCATGGAGAACCCAAGCCTGTCTGGTCGTGGCAGTGCGCTTCATGATAAGGCACCGCCGGTTTTGAACGTTCCGGCATAGGTAAGGCAAGATGGTTGGCGATGCGCGAAATTCCTGACTTTGGTCCTTCTGGACGTTTTGCGGTTGTCGATATCGGCTCAAACTCTGTTCGTATGGTGGTCTTTGAAGGGATCGCCCGTGCCTTGGTTCCCTTGTTCAACGAAAAGGCATTATGTGGTTTGGGGCGCGGTCTGGGCGCAACAGGCAAGTTGAATGAACAGGGCGTTGACCATGCGTTGAGCACCTTGCGCCGCTTTAACGCCATGGCCAAGCGGTTGGGCGTGGCAGAGGTGTTCGCGATTGCCACCGCCGCCGTGCGTGAAGCGCAAAATGGTGGCCAGTTTGTCCGCGAAGCGAAGAAGGCCCTGAAGGCACCCATTCGTGTGATCGAGGGGGAGGAGGAAGCAACCTTCGCCGCCCTTGGCGTTGCGGCGTCCATGCGCAACACACATGGTATCGTCGGTGATCTTGGTGGCGGCAGTTTGGAACTGGCGCGGCTTGACGGCATTGGGATTGATCAATGTGTTTCCATGCCGCTTGGCCCGTTCCGCCTGATGGATCAGGCTGCGGCAGGGTCCGCCAAGCTGGATGACATTATCGACAATGTGTTGAAAGCCTCGCTTAAGACATTTTCTGATGGCAAGCATGATAACGCGCCGAAGAACCTGTATGCGGTTGGCGGGGCGTGGCGAACCATTGGCCGTATTCATATGGCAGAGGCTGATTACCCGCTGCGCATCCTGCATCAATATGCAGTGCCAACGTCCGAGATGAAGGAATTGTGCGGCCGCCTGAAGGGGATGAGCCTGGATGACATCGCGGCCCTGCCTGACGTACCGACCCGGCGTGTTGATACGCTGCCCTATGGTGCCCATGTGCTTGAACGGTTGCTGGAACTTGAGGAGTTTGAAGCCTTTATCCTATCTGCCCATGGTGTGCGCGAAGGGGCGGTCTACCATCATTTGAATGATGATGAATTGGCACTTGATCCCTTGTTGTCAAATTGCCGGGCCATGGCGTTGCAGTATGGGCGGCTGGAACATATGGGGCAGGGGGGTGATGTTTTGCGCTTCCCCGATGAAATGTTTTTGTGGTCAAGGCCGCTTTTTGCCAGCGAACACCCTTATCACATGCGCCGCCGTCATGCGGCCTGCATCCTGTCTGATATCGCGTGGCGGTCGCCATCCGATTACAGGGGGGAGCAGGCCTTTGCCGAGATTATGCGGTCCGCCCTTGTCGGCGTCCGCCATGAGGCACGCGGGCAAATTTCTTTATCTGTGCTGTACCGGTACACAGGGTCAGCCACATCGTTTGAGGCTATTCGCGTGCGCGACGCCCTGCCTGAAGAAACACAGGAACGGGCGCGTCTTGTGGGGCTGGTGATGCGGTTGGGGATCAGCCTGTCTGGCGGCACAGCAGGCGTGCTGCCCAAATGCCCCTTAAAGCTGGATGGCGACAAATTGATATTGTCGGTGCCGGCGCGTTTGCAGCCCCTGGCAAGTGAAGTTGTGGAAACACGCCTTAGCAAGGTCGCAGATCAACTGAATGTTGATTACGACATCCGCCGTAAGAAATAATATTGGGCGTCAATAGGGACAGCCGCTGAACGCTAGTTCGCGTCACGGCCCGGCAGATGCACCAATTCAACATGATCACCATTATAGATCAGGCCCAGCTTGCCATGCTTCAGGTCCAATGCCTGCTGGCCAAAAAGTTCCCGGCGCCAACCAGATAGGGCGGCAACTTCCGCCTTATCGCTGGCGGCAATCATCTCAAGTTCTGCCACCGACGCGATTAGGCGTGGGGCGACATCATGCTGTTCGGTAACGGTCTTAAGCAAAACCTTCAACAATTCGGTAAGGGAACCATTGCCCTTAGGGATTGATTTGGGGCGCTTGACGTTGGGCAGTTTGTTTTCGGGGATTGCCTTGGCCTGTTTCACGGCGTCCAGGATTTCACTGCCAAATTTACCATTGGCGAACCCCTTGGGCACAGACCGCATCCGGTCCAGTTCCTTCAAATTGTCAGGGCCGTGGGCGGCGATTTCCAGCAAACCATCATCCTTCATGACGCGGTTGCGCGGCATGTTGCGGTTTTGGGCAGTTGTTTCGCGCCATGCGGCAAGGGCCTGCAAAATGGCAACAAAACGGGGCTGATGGCTTTTGCGTTTGATGCGCTGCCAAGCCTCGTCCGGTTGGGTGATGTAAACGCCTTTGTCATGCAGGGCGGCCATTTCTTCGGCAACCCATTTGTCCCGGCCGGTTTTTTCCAACCGCTTGGACAGCTTTTCATAAATGGTGCGCAAATAGGTGACATCGCCGATGGCGTAATCGAGCTGACGGTCTGTCAGGGGGCGGCGCGCCCAATCGGTAAAGCGACTGGATTTATCAAGGCCGACATTCAGCAATGTCCGGCATAATGTTTCATACCCCACCTGGTCGCCAAAGCCGCAAACCATCGCTGCGATTTGGGTGTCAAACATGGGGCGGGGGACATCGCCCATAATCTTAACGAAAATTTCAACGTCCTGACGGGCGGCGTGCAGTACCTTCAGCACGTTTTCATCAGCCATCAGCGTGAATAGTGGATCAAGGTCAATACCGTCCGCCAAGGGGTCGATAATCGCCTCATCCTCTTGGCCAGCAATCTGAATCAGACAGAGTTCAGGCCAATAGGTTTTTTCCCGCACAAATTCGGTGTCGAGGGTGACATAAGGCTCCCCCTTCAGGCGTTCACACAGGTTTTTCAGGTCGTTGGTGGTGGTTATGATTTGCATGGCATGGTTTTACCGGAAAAACCGCAGAATGTCTTGTCCGTCTTTATCCGCTGCGGGCGAACGGGCGCGGCAGTTCGTCCCGCTGGGGGCGCATGGCCCCCGTCATCTTGACAAGCGGGGGCGGACATGCGCTTTTCATGCCTCAAAATCTCGATTTTTCTTAGGATTCTCTAGGGAGACATACTCCTATGCACGCCTATCGCACCCATCACTGTGCCCAGTTGCGCGCCGACAATGTTGGCGAAACCGTTCGTCTGTCCGGGTGGATCCACCGTAAACGTGATCACGGTGGTCTGTTGTTCTTTGATCTGCGTGACCATTTCGGTCTGACACAGTGCGTGGCAGAACCCGAAGCATCCGTATTTCCGACCCTTGAAGGGTTGCGGGCAGAAAGCGTTGTGACCATCACCGGGCGCTGTGTTGCGCGTACCGATGACACGGTCAATGACCGCCTTGATACCGGTGCGATCGAAGTGCGTATCGACGAAGTTGTTGTCGAATCAGCGGCGCAGGAATTGCCGCTGCCCGTGTTTGGCGAGGCTGAGTATCCAGAAGACATTCGCCTGCGTTACCGCTTCCTTGATTTGCGCCGCGAGCGGCTGCACAAGAATATTGTTCTACGGTCCAAGATCATCTCAGCATTACGTCAGCGCATGATCGATCAGGACTTCATGGAGTTCCAGACGCCGATCCTGACCGCTTCAAGCCCTGAGGGCGCGCGCGACTTCCTGGTGCCATCACGTATGCATCCGGGTGAGTTCTATGCCCTGCCGCAGGCACCGCAGCAGTTCAAGCAGTTGATCATGTGTGCCGGGTTTGATCGATACTTCCAAATTGCTCCCTGTTTCCGTGATGAGGACGCTCGCGCTGACCGTAGCCCGGGTGAGTTCTATCAGCTCGACATCGAAATGGCGTTCGCCACACAGGAAGATGTGTTCCAGGCGGTTGAGCCTGTCTTGACCAGTGTGTTCGAAGATTTCGGTGGTGATCGCAAGGTTGCAGAAACACCGTTCCCGCGCATTCCATATAAAGAAGCCATGTTGAAATTTGGCTCTGACAAGCCTGATTTGCGTAACCCGATTGTTATTGCTGACGTGACCGACTGTTTCGCGGATGACGCTGTGACCTTTAAGGCGTTCAAGGGCGTGATTGAACAGGGCGGCGTTGTGCGCGGTATTCCGGCACCCGGTGCCGGGTCGCAGCCCCGCAGCTTCTTTGACAAGATGAACGATTGGGCGCGCAAGGACATGAAGGCCCCCGGCCTTGGCTATGTCATTTTCGAAGACGGTGAAGACGGCCTGAAGGGCAAGGGCCCGATTGCCAAGTTCATTCCCGAAGACGTACAGCGCCGCATGGCAGAGCTTGCCGGTATCGGTGCTGGCGACGCCTTGTTCTTTGCCGCTGATAAGCCGCTGAAAGCAGCCGAGCTTGCCGGTGCAGCCCGCCTGCGTATCGGGGACGAGCTGGATATTTGCGAGAAGGGTGTGTTCCGATTTTGCTGGATCGTTGATTTCCCGCTTTACGAATATAATGAAGACGACAAAAAGATCGACTTCTCTCACAACCCGTTTTCAATGCCGCAAGGTGGGATGGAAGCGTTGGAGAGCCAAGACCCGCTCGACATCCTCGCATACCAATATGACATTGTGTGCAATGGGGTTGAGCTTAGCTCAGGTGCGATCCGTAACCATCGCCCGGACATCATGCTGCGGGCCTTTGACATTGCAGGCTATGATGCCGACACGGTTGAGCGTGAGTTCGGCGGTATGCTGAATGCGTTCCGTTATGGCGCACCGCCCCATGGTGGCATTGCCCCCGGTGTTGACCGCATTGTCATGTTGCTGGCTGATGAGCCGAACCTGCGTGAAGTTATCTTGTTCCCGATGAACCAACAGGCGCAGGATTTGATGATGGGTGCCCCGGCACCGGCGGAACCAAAACAACTGCGCGAGCTTCATTTGCGTGTTGTGCAGCCCCCTAAGAAAGAGGGCGAAGCCAACACTGAATCTAAAGCTGAAGGCGGCGAGGGCAAGTAGGGCTAACGAGCCCAACTTTTTTGGGCTAACGGCCCATGCCTTTTTGAAATCCGGGGCGGGCTTCAACCTGCTGAAAATAACCATCAAGAGGGGCAGGCAATTCACAGCCTGTCCCTTTTGCCATGTAAAGCGTATAGCCGATCATGATATCTGCGGCGGATATATCCGCGCCCAACAACCATGGCCCGCTACCGAAATCAGCTGCCAATGCGTTGAGTGAATCGCTGGCCCATCCGGCCATGCGGGCAATTGTGTGTTCCTTGCCCGGTTGATCTTGATCAAAATATTTGTACCACGCCAAAAGGTTCAAAGGCGTGGCAAGGCCACCTTCGGCAAAGCCCATCCACTGCCTGCAACGGGCAGCAGCATCACTGCCCGGCGGCGGCATCATGCGTCCGTCTGCATGTTTCATAATGATATGATCGATGATGGCAGCTGACTCAAAAATGGTCAGGTCACCATCCGTCAAGGTTGGGTATTTTCCCGTCGGTGTGTTTTGGGTGTGAATATGCTGGTCGGGCATCACGAAATCAGGCGTGATAACCTCACAAGGTACATCCCCAAGTTCTTCCAACAACCAAACAATGCGGGCCGAACGTGTCGCCGGTGCGTGATACAGTTTTAACATGATGATCCCCCCAAAATAGTTTGGGAAGTGTGTCATGTTCAGCCGGACAGGTTAAGGTCTAATTGGATTTTGGTTGTCGGATTTGTTTCGTGCCTCAGTCGATTTGTTCAAAATCATATCAGCTACAATTGTTGCGCCTGTGACGGACATATGATCATCATCAAAGTATAGAGATTGATAATCTTTAATCGCATAGCAATATTTTTGATCGCAAAATTCAGTCACCGGATTAATAATTTCAATATTTGAAGGCAATGTGGACAATTTCTTGTTTATGTAGTTTGTGCGTTTATCCCACCATTGGCGTGGCACGGATACGGCATTGCCCTGAGAATCGACGTGAGATAAGCGTCTAGCGACGATTGTTTGGACTTCAGGTGCTTGCACAACATAATATAGCTGTTTGTCGCTTTTTGATAAAGTTTCAAGCATTTGATGAAACATATCCCAACGATTGTTGCGGACTTTTTCGCTTATCGTATTTGGTAGATCTGGATAGATGTATTCATGACCCCCAAATAGATGGCTCGCCATACGGTAGGTAACAACAATATTACTGATAGTTGGGTCAGATAAAACGGTAACGACTGCGTCTTTGGTCCAACGGCCGCAATCACTTTCAGTATCATTTTCTGGACCGCAATTGCTGAATGTTAGATGCAATACGCCTTCTTCTTTGGCTTCTAGTCGTGAAGCAAGCGCATAAGATAGTTCAACACCATGCGAATCGCCGAGAACTGCCCAAGTTACATTCCGGGAGTGATATCGGCAGGCGTGTAGCGGTTTCAGATAGTCCACGCCCTTTGTGTGGCATTCTTGACGCTTTGGAGATGACTTGATGGTGTCAATCGCAGTTTGTAGCCTTGTTCCTTTAAATCTATTCGGAGCACCATCTGTTGAATACAAATAGTAGCCGAACCCAATCACGGATACAGTCATAGCTCCTGAAAGGCTAAAGATTGTGGCGCGACTGAATCCTGCGTTTCTGTTGCGGAATGGTTTTTCTACAAACCGGTAGCTGATCCATGCCAACAATAAGGCGACAAAACCAAGAATGGCCAACGCAAATGGTAAATGATCATCGGCTAAGCGAAAACGAGCAAAAACAAACAATGGTTGATGCCACAGGTAGGTGCCGTAAGACAAAAGCCCGACCCAAACCAAAAGCTTGTTACTAAGTACCCGTTGAATGACGGTGCCATTTTGGGCGAAAAGGATAATAAATACTGTGCCCGTAACAGGAAGCAGAGTGTAGAGACTTGGATTCAATGTATTATCGTCAAAGCCAACTGTTGCGATACCAATCATGACAAGTCCAACTGCTCCTAAAATTTTGGTCGCGGCATTTTGCGGAAGCGTCGTTTTGCTAAGATACAAGGCGCAAAGTGCGCCACTTAGAAGTTCCCAAGCACGAGTTGGCAAAAGATAAAATGATGCACCTGGGCTATAAATGGAACCCCAATGGGCTAATGCAATGCTAGCAAAACATGTCAGTACGAGAAGCCCAAAAACGCGTCTGTGACCGAGGGGCCAAAACAATATTAAAGCCAATGGAAACAACACGTAGTATTGTTCCTCAACAGCCAAACTCCAAGTATGGAGTAATGGCTTGAATTCAGATGCAGTATTGAAGTAGCCATCTTCGGACCAGAACAAAAAATTGGAACCAAATGTTGCGACAGCCATTAAGCTTTTGCCATAATCAAGCATATTCAGGGGCAGCAACCAATGCCAAGCGCCAATACTGGTGATCAATAAGACAGTGAACAATGCTGGTAAAATACGGCGCGCGCGTCTTTCGTAGAAGTTTATCAGGCTGAATCGACCTTCGCCAATGTCCGCGCCGATGATGGATGTGATCAAATACCCGCTGATAACAAAAAAAACATCAACGCCAACGAACCCACCGCTGAAAAGAGGTGTGCCTGCATGAAACAATATCACAGGAATAACTGCGACAGCGCGGAGGCCGTCTATTTCAGGCCGGTACTTCAATTAGGGAACCCCATTTGCAGGCAGCGCGCGCAGTTTTGCGCCAGTTTAGTCAGTTAGACAATTATCAGCTGGTCTTGGAGATCCACCGGCGTAATTGCCAGAATGTGACGGCCTTACATTAAGAGCGCGCCAAAAAATGGTGTGGGTCAGCTACAGCCAGTTGTTGATCCACACGTATCGCATTTCATGCAATTGCCATTGCGCACCAAGGTGAAGTTGCCACATTCGGGGCAATTGTCGCCTTCATACCCACGAATGCGGGCCTGTTCGACACGGTGAGTGGCTTGGGCATGTTCGATGGCCATTTCCGTGGCGGTCATCGCCTCAATCGGGGTGGAGGCAGCAACCACGGCACTATCGCCACTGGCGCTGTCACGACTGACGGCATCCAGATTGCCATTATCATTCGGGCGCAGCACGACCAGATTTTCCGGCAGGTGGGAGCGCAGATAGCCAGTAGACGTGATTTTGGAAATCACGTTACGGACTTGCTCCTCATTCGTTTCACTGTCGCCTTCATTGACCCCGCCGCCCAGATCGTCAAAGCCGTAATCAGGCTTCACATGGGCAAGGTCCTGACGGTCGAGATAGGAAACCGCCAGTTCGCGGAAGATGTAATCAAGCACTGATGTTGCGCTTTTGATCGAGTCATTCCCGGTCACGGGGCCAGCGGGTTCAAACCGTGTGAAGGTGAAGGCGTCCACAAATTCTTCCAACGGTACGCCATATTGCAGCGCGATTGAAACGGCGATTGCAAAGTTGTTCATCAAGGAGCGGAAGGCCGCGCCTTCCTTATGCATGTCGATGAACAGCTCACCAATATGCCCATCATCATATTCGCCTGTCCGCAGGTAAACCTTATGGCCACCAACGGTCGCCTTTTGGGTATAGCCCTTGCGACGATGGGGCAGACGGGCGCGAGTGGCATCAGCCTCAATAATTTTTTCGACGATCCGTTCCGTGACCTGTGTGGCGGCTTGCGGCGCAGGCTGTTGCTTGGCAACGGCATCACGCACATCATCGGCGGCGTCTTCATCTTCAAGCGCCTTGTTCAACCATTGCGCGGCAAGCGGCTGTGACAGTTTTGATCCGTCGCGATAAAGCGCAATGGCCTTCAGGCCCATCCGCCATGCGGTTCGGTAGGTGCGGTCAATATCGGTCACCGTTGCACTGTTCGGCAGGTTGACGGTTTTAGAAATCGCGCCAGAGATAAAGGGTTGTGCCGCAGCCATCATACCCAGATGGGCGCTGGCAGACAGGAAGCGCGTGCCACGCCGCCCACATATATTGGCGCAGTCGAATATCGGCAAATGTTCATCACGCAGATGGGGGGCACCTTCAACGGTCATGGCGCCGCAAACATAATCATTGGCGGCGGCAACCTCATCGGCGGTGAATCCAAGATGGCCCAGGATATCAAAACTGATATCGTCTAACTGCTCATCCTTCAGTTTCAACGTATCGCGGCAAAAATCATCACCCAGCGTCCAGCGATTGAAAACAAAGCTGATGTCATAGGCATCTTCAAGGGCCGCTTCGACCTTGGCCAGTTCGTCATCGCCAAACCCAAGCGCGCGCAATGTTTTATGATTGATGCCGGGGGCACCGTTTAATGTGCTGCGGCCAACGGCATAGTCGGCAATGGCGGCAACCTGATCATTGGTATAGCCAAGACGGCCCAATGCTTCTGCCACTGTGCGGTTGATGATTTTGAAGAACCCGCCACCGGCAAGCTTTTTGAATTTGACCAGGGCGAAATCAGGCTCAATCCCTGTTGTGTCGCAATCCATGATCAGGCCGATTGTGCCTGTCGGGGCGATGACGCTGACCTGCGCATTGCGGAAGCCATCCTTCATGCCCATTTCATACGCCTCTTCCCATGCTGCGCGGGCAGCGGCGATGATGTCTGAATCCGGGCACTGATCGGCGTCCAAGGCAATCGGCGGCAGCGCCAGAGTGTCATAACCGTCTGACGCGCCAAAGGCAGCCAGCTTATGATTGCCGATCACGCGCATCATGGCGCCGCGATTATTGTCATATTCAGGGAAGGGGCCCAACAGCGCCGCCATTTCGGCTGATGTACGGTAGGAGATACCCGTCATATAGGCAGTGATGGCACCGCACAGGGCGCGGCCTTCATCGCTGTCATAAGGAATGCCCAAAGACATCAGCAACCCGCCAATATTGGCATAGCCAAGCCCAAGGGTACGATAGTCATAGGACTTGCGGGCAATTTCTTCCGCCGGGAATTGCGCCATCAGGACCGAGATTTCAAGCGCAACAGTCCATAGTCGAGTGGCGTGGCCCAGCGAGGCAATATCGATTGTGCCGTCAGCATCCTTGAACTTAATCAGGTTCAGACTGGCAAGGTTACACGCCGTGTCATCAAGGAACATATATTCCGAACAGGGGTTGGACGCGCGGATGGCACCGCCATTGGGGCAGGTGTGCCAATCATTGATCGTGTCATGGAATTGCAGCCCCGGATCGGCACTCATCCACGCCGCTTCAGATACGCTGTCCCACAGGGCGCGGGCATTGACGGTTTTGGCAACGGATCCGTCGGTGCGATTGATCAGGTTAAAGTCGGCCTTATCTTCAACTGCTTGCAGGAACTGGTTTGTCAGTCGGACTGAGTTGTTGGCATTCTGACCGCTGACCGTGCCATAGGCATCTGAATCCCAATCGGTGTCAAAGATTGCCAGCGCAATGCTTTCATAGCCTTGCTCGGCATATTGGATGACGCGATTGATCGCCTGATCAGGAACGAACTGCTTGCGTGCATCCTTGATGGCGCGTTTCAATGCCGGATTTTCTGCCGGGTCGAAACATTGTTCTTTTTTCGGGCTGGAACAGTTTACGCAGGCACGCATGATGGCGTTCAGCCGTGCCTCCATCACTTTCGATCCGGTGACGAGTGCGGCAACCTTGTTTTCCTCGGTCGCTTTCCACGCGATGAAATCTTCAATCTCAGGATGGTCAATATCAACCACGACCATCTTGGCAGCGCGGCGGGTTGTGCCACCGGATTTGATTGCGCCAGCTGCCTGATCACCAATTTTCAGGAAGCTCATCAAGCCTGAGGACGTGCCACCCCCGGCAAGTTTTTCGCCCGCGCCGCGAATGTTTGAAAAGTTGGTGCCGGTGCCGCTGCCATATTTGAACAGGCGGGCCTCTCGCGTCCATAAATCCATGATGCCGCCATCATTGACCAGATCATCGCCAACAGACTGGATGAAGCAGGCATGGGGCTGCGGGTGTTCATAGGCGGAATTTGATTGGGTCAACTCCCCCGTCTTGAAATCAACATAGAAATGCCCCTGTGCCGGGCCATCAATGCCATAGGCCCAATGCAGGCCGGTGTTGAACCATTGCGGGCTGTTGGGGGCACCCATCTGCATGGCCAGCATGAAGCACATTTCGTCGTAATAGGCATGGGCGTCTTCGGCGCTGTCAAAATAACCGCCTTTCCATCCCCAATAGGTCCATGTGCCTGCCAAGCGGTGAAAAACTTGTCGTGCGCTGGTTTCGCCACCTTCGTGGCCTGCTTCCGGCAGGTCGGACAGGGCGTCTTTATCAGCCTCATGCCGCCACAAAAATTCAGGTACACCGTCTTCGGGGGCGGGCTTGGTCATTTTGGGGACGCCGCGCTGACGCAGATATTTCTGGGCCAGAATATCACCGGCGACAGATGACCAATGGGCGGGCACTTCGATGCCATTGGCACCAAAAATCAGCGACCCGTCAGGATTGCGGATTTCTGAATTGATGGTTTGAAAGGCAATGCCCTCAAACGGGTCTTTGCCTGCATCGGTGAAATGACGTGTGATCTGCATTGATCTACCCCCGAAAAACCTGTCGAAACGACCGGTGATCGGGATAGCTGTCTGGTCCGGTTAAACCCGCTATCATCCGACAATCCGGTCAATCTGGCCGCCCCGCCGATTATGTCCGAATAGGGCATATATGGTCGGTTAGGCAGCGCATATGCCCATATCTTGCGTTTTGTGTGCCGATTTGGTCAAGGCGGGGCGGACGGATGAGCAAAGATTTCCACAGGATTCTGGTGCCGCAAGCGGGGGCGGCGGGCGAATCGTAGCTTTGTCGGATTTGCAAGTCTGATTGCGCTGCAAATTGGGCTGTTATCAGGGCGGATTTAGAGGTGCTTTGGCGCGTTAGGCTGCTGACCGATTCGCGGCAAACTGTCCGCCGCAAACACCGTTTGAAGGGTTGAGCCTGACCGGCGCAAATGACACTATGCACCCGATTCAGAATTTAATGTTTCGCTTGGCAGGAGCCCGCGCATGTCGCTGTTAAAGCAGATCTTTACTTGGTGGAATGGTCAAACCATTGGCACACGCCTGTTCACATGGCGTAAGGGCCAGCTTGTCGGTCAAGACGGGCAGGGCAATAACTATTACCAGACCAATGATGGTGTTCGCCGTTGGGTGATCTATAATGGTGAAGCAGAGGCGTCACGCATTCCCCCCGAATGGCATGGCTGGATGCATCACACCGTCAATGATGCCCCGACCGAACAGCCGATGAATGTGAAGCCGTGGGAAAAGCCCCATCAGCCAAACCTGACCGGGACACCCGGTGCCTATGCGCCAAAGGGCAGCCTGCGTGTTGCCGGTGATCGTGCCGCCGCGACAGGTGATTACGAGGCATGGTCGCCCGACGCCTAAGTGGCGCTGCGATTAAGTGGCGCTGCGATCAGTGGGCTTGTCACAAAACTACTAATCAGCAACCGCTGTCACCTTGTCACCACAATTGTGGTGCGCTATGGGGGACAGAACAGTTTTTTGCGAAAAGGTTCCGCCTGTCATGAAAGATAATTTGGTCGAAACGCTAATCGGTGCCGCTGTCCTGGCGGTTGCCGGGCTGTTTTTCATGTTTGCCTATAATACCGCCAATGTGTCATCCGGCGGTGATACGATTGATCTGACCGCGCGTTTCCAGAACGCAACCGGCATTGCGGCTGGCACGGATGTGCGTATGGCCGGCATTAAGGTCGGCACAGTTGTGTCAACCGAATTGGACAGCGCCACCTATCAGGCGGTCGTCAAATTCTCGGTCGATAAGGCGATTGAAGTGCCCGAGGACAGCTCGCTGTCAATTGCCAGCGAAGGGTTGCTTGGCGGCTCATATTTATCGCTGGAGCCGGGCGGGTCATTCGATCTGTTGGCCAGTGGGGACGAGGTTGAGTATACCCAAGGTTATGTCGATCTGATGGGCCTGATCGGGCAGGCTGTGTTCTCCTTCACCAGTGACGAAGGCGACGGTTCTGCCGAAGGTGATGCCAGTGGCACTGACGCGCCATAAACTAACGCTTTTGATGGCTTTGTTTGCTGTGCCTGTGATGGCGCAGGATGACGATGCTGACTTTTTCGATTCGCTCGATGCCTTTATCCCGGCTGAACAACAGCAGTCTGGCGATGACGCCGGTGGGAATGATATTGGCGAGGGCGAAGACGTTGATGGGGGCGAAGACATTGACGATGGCAAAGACGCCGCGCCAGAAGACCCCTTTGGCGGTGATTTGAATGATCTTTTATCCGGTGATGGTGAACAGCTGCGTGCGCCCGCGGGTCTGACAGTTGGGCTGCGTGGCCTTGATAAGGTGACGGGCCGCACAACAGAATTTGATGTGCCTGTTAATATGCCTGTTTCGTTCGGCGCGCTGACGATTGTTGCGCGCTACTGCGAAAAGGCCCCCGCTGAAGAAACCCCCGAAGTATCCGCCTTCCTGCAAATTGATGCTCGCAACAATGTGGGCGAGGTGGCGCGCGCCTTTTCAGGGTGGATGTTTGCCTCAAGCCCCGCATTGTCGGCACTTGAACACCCGGTTTACGATGTTTGGGTGATGGATTGCAAAACCGTTGCCCCATCCAATGATGACGGCGCGGCAGTGAACGATGCTGACGCGGCCAATACAGGCGCCAACTGATCAAGATAGGCGTCCTGGGGCATTTCAACGGCCCCGAACTGCCCCAAATGATCCGTAAAAAATTGTGTATCCAACAGCTGATAGTGGCCGATCTTCAATCGTGCAATCAAATGCATGAGGGCGATTTTGCTGGCATCTGTTTGGGTGGAAAACATGCTTTCACCAAAAAATGCCGCGCCGATAGACACGCCATAAAGCCCGCCGATAAGCTCATCATCAAGCGACCAAACCTCAACCGAATGGGCATGGCCGACCTTATGCAGGGCGCAATAGCCGTCAATAATTTCCTGATTGATCCATGTACTGGGGCGGATGGGCCGTTCTGCGGCGCAGGCGCGCATGACAGGTTCAAAACACGCATCTGTCGTGACGCGCACCTTATCCTGCCTGATCGTGCGTGCCAGCCGTTTGGGGCAATGCACAATATCAAGCGGCAATAGCCCCCGACGCTTAGGCTCAACCCAAAACACATCCGGGTCATCGGCGGCATCAGCCATGGGAAATACGCCCATGCTATACGCCTTGATCAGCAATGCCGGTGTCAGGGACGGTCGACGGGTTGGGTGGTCATGCCTGTCAGACATGGCGCGCGCTTTGCCTATTTAAGGCCCAGATGGCGTTCCAGCCAATGGATATTGTAATCACCTGTTTGAATGGCAGGCTGGTTCAACAAATCCATATGCAGCGGAATGGTGGTGCTGATACCATCAACCACAAACTCGTCCAATGCCCGACGCAACCGCATCAGACATTCTTCGCGGGTTTTGCCATGCACGATCAGCTTGGCAATCATGCTGTCATAATAGGGCGGAATGGCATAACCGGTATAGCAGGCTGAATCGACACGAATGCCAAGGCCGCCGGGCGTATGATACAGCCCGATGGTGCCCGGACTGGGCACAAAGGTTTCAGGGTGTTCTGCATTGATGCGGCATTCAATGGCATGGCCCTCAAACGTGATGTCTTCTTGTGTGAAGGACAGCTTTTCACCATTGGCAACGCGGATTTGTTCCTGCACCAGATCAATGCCGGTAATCGCCTCCGTCACAGGATGTTCAACCTGTAGACGCGTGTTCATTTCAATGAAATAGAACTCGCCATTTTCATACAGAAATTCGATCGTCCCGGCACCCAGATAGCCCAATTCCCGGACAGCAGTGGCAACGCGCGTGCCGATTTCGTCCCGTTCGTCTGCGCTTAATGCGGGAGAGGGTGCCTCTTCAAGGACCTTTTGATGACGCCGCTGCAAGGAACAATCGCGTTCCCCCAGATGGACCACATTGCCGTGGCTATCTGCCATGACCTGAATTTCGATATGGCGCGGTTCGCCCAGATATTTTTCAACATACACCGCATCATCACCAAACGCGGCGCGCGCTTCTGATTTTGCGGTGCTGATGGCTTCGCCCAAATCAGCAGCCGTCTCGGCAACTTTCATGCCGCGACCACCGCCGCCTGAGGCAGCCTTGATCAAAACCGGATAACCCATTTCCGCGGCCAAACCGGAAATTTCGCCCTCGCTTGTGACCGCACCTTCAGAGCCGGGCACAACCGGCACGCCAAGGCGGCGCATGGCCTGTTTGGCGGCGATCTTGTCGCCCATCATGTTGATGTGGTCTGACGTCGGGCCAATAAAGGTGATGCCATGTTCTGTCACGATTTCAGCAAAACGGGCATTTTCTGACAAGAAGCCATAACCGGGGTGAATAGCCTCGGCCCCGGTGATTTCAGCCGCAGTCAAAATCGCGGGCACATTCAGATAGGAGTCTGCCGCAGCAGGCGGGCCAAGGCAGACACTTTCATCGGCAAGGCGCACATGCATCGCATCGGCATCGGCTGTGGAGTGGACGGCAACGGTGCCAATGCCCATTTCCTTACACGCCCGTATAACACGCAAGGCGATCTCTCCACGATTGGCAATCAGAATTTTTTTGAACATGTGTGTTGCCAGCCTTATTCGGCGATAATGACAAGGGTTTCACCGAATTCAACCGGCTGTGAATCGTCCACCAAAATCGCAACCACCTTGCCAGAACACGGCGAAGGAATGGCGTTCATGGTTTTCATCGCTTCAACAATCAGCAACGTTTGTCCTTCGGACACCTGATCACCGACCGAGATAAACTTGTCGGCATCCGGTTCAGGTTGCAGATAGGCCGTTCCCACCATCGGGGCGGTAATTTTTGTCCCCGCAGGACCCGCATCGCCAGCGTCCGCAGTGCCATCAGCCGCCGGCGCGGCCCCCGCAGTTGCCGCAGGTGCTGCGGCAGGCGCAGCAACAGGTGCGGCGGCAACGGCGCCACCACCGACCATTGTTACGTCAGGTGCGTCCTTGGCGATACGCAGGGTGATATCGTCCTGTTCGATATAAATTTCGGTAAGGTCATTCTTGGCAAGAATGTCTGCCAGTCGCCGCACATATGCAGCGTCGATCATCGGTGATTTCGTGCCTGAATCTGACATTGGCCCCATCCCTAAATGGTTGATTTTCGCGTCGCAAAAACGACTCAGCAAATTTAGTCGCTATCCTGCCGCGTTATGTGACAATGGGCAAGACTTGCCCGCCTGCTAATCCGTTATTTTGACAGGATTTCTGCCATCCCGTCCATCGCCAGCTGATATCCCTGTGCGCCCAGCCCACAAATGACCCCACGGGCAAGGGGGGAGACATAGGATTTATGCCGGAAACTTTCCCGCGCATAAATATTGCTGAGGTGAACTTCGATTATTGGCTTATCAACCGCGCTTAACGCGTCGAATATGGCGATAGATGTGTGGGTGAAGGCACCCAGATTGACGATCAACCCGGCGGCCTTTTCCCGTGCCTGATGGCACAGGTCCACCAACTCGCCCTCATGATTGGATTGATGGAAGCTGATCTTCAAGCCATGACTGGACGCGCGGTCCCCAACCATGCGTTCAATGTCCGCAAGGGTGGTCGTGCCATAGATTTCAGGTTCCCGCTGGCCCAGCAGGTTCAAATTGGGGCCGTTCAGAACGTATATCAGCTTGCTCATAATCTTATCCTCTTACCGAGTCTTCCTATCGCTTGCAGCGTGTGGGGGCAAGTCTTTTAGCATCGCAAGAAAGGCAGTTTTATGTGCCTGATTTTTGTGATGTGCGGTTGCGAATAGGGACAGCCCGGCGCATTATGCGCGTCTATTCGATATGCCTATTTGCGTTTGTTCAGGAGTCTTACGTCCTATGACCGTCACCATCAATGGCGAAGTGCACGAGGTTGGCCCCATCGGTTCTGTTGCCGGGCTGCTGGCCCATCTTGAAATCACTGAGGGCAAAATTGCCGTTGAACGCAATCTTGAGATTGTGCCCCGGTCGCAATATGCCTCAACCCCGGTGCTTGAGGGGGACAAGTTTGAAATCGTCCACTTTATCGGCGGCGGCGAAGGGCCGGCAGAAGGCCAATCCAGTGCGGATGCCAATGACGAAGACGACTTTTTTGAGGTTGCCGGGCGGCGCTTCAACTCGCGGCTTTTGGTGGGCACCGGTAAATATAAGGACTTTGAAGAAACCGCCATTGCGATTGAGGCGTCGGGCGCAGAGATTGTCACAGTCGCTGTGCGCCGGGTGAATGTGACCGACCCCAAGGCACCGATGCTGGTGGATTATGTCGACCCCAAGAAATACACCTACTTGCCCAACACCGCTGGCTGTTACACCGCCGATGACGCTGTACGTACTTTGCGGCTTGCGCGGGAGGCAGGGGGCTGGGATTTGGTCAAGCTTGAGGTGCTGGGCAACCACGCAACGCTTTACCCAAATATGATAGAAACATTGGCGGCTGCAGAAACCCTGTTGAAAGAAGATTTCAAGGTTATGGTCTATTGCAGTGACGACCCCATCATGGCCCACAGGCTTGAAGAAATGGGCTGTCACGCCATCATGCCATTGGCGGCCCCCATCGGGTCGGGGCTGGGTGTGCAGAACCCCGTAACGATCCGGCTGATCAAGGAAGCGGCCAATGTGCCGGTGCTGGTTGATGCCGGTGTTGGTACGGCGTCCGATGCCGCCGTTGCGATGGAATTGGGGTGTGATGGCGTGTTGATGAACACCGCAATTGCCGAAGCGAAAGACCCAATATTGATGGCGCAGGCGATGAAGCACGCCGTTATTGCCGGACGGCAGGCCTATCGCGCCGGGCGGATGCCGCGCAAGATGTATGCTGATCCGTCATCGCCACTTGGCGGATTGATTTAGTCGCCTGTCGGTGGGGACAATGCAACATCGGGTTGAGGTGGATGGCCTGCGCGCCTTTGCGGTGCTGCCGGTTATGTTTTTTCACGCCGGGTTTGGGTGGATCAGTGGCGGTTTCATCGGCGTTGACATTTTCTTTGTGATCAGCGGATTTCTGATTACCGCCATCATTCAAAAGGAATTGTCACAAAGCAGGTTCACGCTTGTTGGGTTTTATGAACGCCGCGCGCGACGCATTTTGCCTGCGTTGTTTGTAACGCTGCTGCTTTGCCTGCCATTCGCATGGTGGCTGATGGATGTGGCGCAATTTTACAGCTTTGGCAAAAGCCTGATTGCGGTTGTTCTGTTCATTGCCAATTTCTTCTTTGGGGTGGAGGCGAATTACTTCGCCCCGTCAGCAGAGTTGATGCCGCTGCTGCATATGTGGAGCCTTGCCGTAGAAGAACAATTCTATGTCGTCTTCCCGTTATTGATGATTGTGCTGGCGCGCATTGGTGTCACGGGCGGGGGTGTGTCAGGTGGGGGCACATCAGGCGGGAGTGTAACGCGCGGCCGCTTGTTGGTTGCTATATTGGCTGGCATTGCGCTGATCACATTTGGTGTGACGGTTTATATGTCCACCGTCAGCCCGGTCATGAATTTTTACTGGCCGGTGGGCCGGGCATGGGAATTGCTGGCAGGGGCGATTGCCGCGTTGTTATATCGGCGCGCCGAAACAAAAACAGCATTACAGGAAGGGGCAGCATTTTTGGGCATCACCCTTGTGATCGGGGCGATGTTTTTGCTGACACCTGAATTGCGGTTGCCGTCTGAATATTCACTTCCCGCGGTTGTGGGCACGGTGTTGATTTTGGTCGCTGCAGACAATCGCACAATAGTGGGGCGGTTTTTGTCTTGGCGGCCCTTCGTTGAAATTGGCCTGATCAGTTACAGTGCCTATCTGTTGCATCAACCTGTGTTTGCCTTTGCCCGGCTATATCTGGGGATGGAGCCACCGGTCATTGTCGCTGTGGCGTTGTTGGGTTTAACGCTGGTTTTGGCGCGGCTGTCCTGGCAATTGGTTGAAGAACCGGTGCGCCATAAACAGGGGCGGTTCTACCCCTCCCGCAATGCGTTGTTCGCTTGCAGTGCCGTGTTGATAGGGGCATTCGGCGTGACTGGATGGGCATTTGCGAAAACCGATATTGCCGCAACCCGCGTGTCACCGGACATGGTGCAGGCGCTTGAGATGCGCAAGGGCGTTAGACGATTTGTGAAGGACTGCCAATACGCGGCATTGTCCTATGACTTCAAGGTTCCTGAAACATTGGCTGATCATTGCTTTGGCCCAATTCCCGATACAGAAATTGTTGACGGGCAGGGCGGCGAACATGCAGCACCCTTTGCCATGATCATTGGTGATAGTTTCGCCGGGGTGATGGCTGATCAGACGATGGACATGTTGGCCAGTCGTGGGTGGCGTAGCGCCCGCATGACTGTGCCGGGGTGTGCGTCATTTCCCGGCTTTCGTTTGGACCGGGATCGGTTGCAATGTGATCGATCGTTTGAACGGCTTTTCAAGATCATACAGCAGCAAAAGCCTGATTTGTTGATCGTGATCAATCGCTATAATTATCTGTTCAACAACACCCCGTTTGACAATGGCGAGGGCGGGCATGAAAAGCATGGCCCCTTTGGTCAATATTCGCATGACCCCGTGGGGCCAGATCATCGGGTGGCGCAACGTGGTGCAAAAATTGTTGATGATGGGATGGCGCAATTGCGGTCAGTTGTGCCACACATAGCCTTGGTTTATCCCATTCCAGAGGCCGGTTGGAATGTGCCATATCTTTATGCCCGTCAGGTGGCGCGCGGAGTTTATTCTGGGGCGATCAGCACATCCTATGACCTTTACAGGGCGCGGAACGGCGCTGCGATTGCGGTGCTTGACCGTCAAATTTCAGCGCAGGTGATCAAGGTTGATCCCGCGCCATTGTTTTGCGGCCTGCCCGGCCATGATGACAGGTGCCTGAACAGTCTTGGTGACAGGGTGTTCTATGGTGATTCAAATCATCTGTCGGACATCGGCGTGGCGAAAGTCGTTGATCTTTTGCGCGCACAATTGCCCGCCATTAGGCGCCCGACTGATTAGGTCGTTTCGGCAAATGCAGGGCATTGTTGTTATGTGTCCCGGACGTCCTTATTGGGCGCGCGCATCCTTGATAGCCGCACGAAAATCATCAATCGGTAGGGCGCCACGCAAAATTGTATCCCCAACGATAAAGCCGGGCGTACCGCGAATGCCCAAGCCGACTGCTAATTGTTGATTGCGGGTCAGGGCTGCTTCAATATCTTTGTCCTGCATACGCTTTGCCAGTTTTGCAGCGTCCATCCCGGCGGCTGTCGCCATTTCAAATATGCGCCCTTCCGAAAGGGTGCCACGCGCCATCATTAGATTGTTGTGAAACTCAAAATATTTGCCTTGGTCAATCGCGGCAAGGGCGGCCTTGGCTGCCAGCCCTGATTCTTCGGACAGGATCGGTAGCTCCATCATGACAAAGCGCAGGTTCTTGTCGTCTTCCAACAGTTCCAAAACGGTCGCCAGCGCCTTTTTGCAATAGCCGCATTTGTAGTCGAAAAACTCATAAATTGTGACGTCGCCATCTGGGTTCCCGGCAACATAGGTCAGCGGGTCGTCCGCAAATTGCAGGTTCATTGCCGCAATCAGGTCACGCTGCTGGCGTTGTTCCATCGCCTGTTGGCGGTTTTGCAGAACTTCCAACGCCTCAACAATCACTTCGGGGTTGTTGACCAGATAATCACGAACCCATTTTTCAACAGTGGGTCGATCCGGATTGGCTGTGGTGTCATCGGCGGCCCTTGTGGCAGTCGTTGTAAGCGGCAGGGCAAGGGAAACAAGTATAAGGGCGCTCAAAGCGAGGCCGAAAAGGCGGGTCATAATGATCCTCGATTAATGGCGTGATTAGCGTTGCTGGCTCGCTACATAGCTGATTTCAGCAACAATGTCTTCTGCCCTTAACGCGCCGGGACTGCCCGCAGGCAAAAAGTTCAGCGCCCGTTGGGCCTGTTGCATGGCCAGCCCCATCGCCCCGACAAGGGCATAGCGTTCGGCACTGGCAAGGGATGCCATGCCCGGTTCATTGTTGCGGGCGTGAACGATGGCCAGTTGATGCCACGCCATCGGAATGTCTTTTTCCTGACGCAGGGCAGCGTCCAGCAATTGGCGTGCCTCCTCATCATAATCTGGGCGTTCGGCGGCAACCAGCGACTGGGCCAAGTTGATCTTTAACAAGGGTTGTTCGGGGGCCAGTTCAACCGCAGCGCGGTGCGCGGGGATGGATTCTTCGATCAGGCCGCTTTCAAACAAAACCTGCCCGGCCAGTTCGGCGAAATAGGGATTGTCAGGGTCTGCATCTGTCAGGACCTTCAGCTCCTCTATCGCGTTGTGTAGATCGGCTGTGCGGTGATAGGCAACAGCGCGGGCGTAACGGGCAGGCAGGCTTTTATCTTCCGGCGGGAAGGCGCGGAAAACTGCAGCCGGTTTGTCCAAAAAGCCCTTCAATTTAGCCTGCAGCATTTTTAGTTCCTGGACTTCTTCTTCAGTCGGCTGCTGTGCAAAATAGGGCGATGCTTCTGCGCCAGCATTCAGTGCCGACACCCGTTCGCGCGATAAGGGGTGGGAGCGGACATAAGGGTCCTGACGCTGGCTCGACAACGCTTCTTGATCAGCAAGGATTTCCATAAACCCGGCAAAGCCGCGTGCTGATTCTTCTGCGCCTTCCAAATAGCGCAGACCCGCCTGATCGGCAGCTGATTCTTGGCTGCGAGAATAGGACAGAACGGCACGCTGCGCGGCGGTCTGTCCCCCGGCCAAAATGGCGATGCCGGCATCACCGGCCCCGGCAATCAGCGCGGCAGTGCCTAAAATATAGCTCAAAATCATGGCGGCGGAGGCTGCCTTGAGCGCATCGGGCAGGCGGGCCAGATGGCCCCCGGCGATATGCCCGGTTTCATGGGCGATAACCCCGGCGATTTGGCCCGGTTCCTCCACACGTTGCAGTAAGCCCGTGTGAATAAACATGTTTTGGCCACCGGCGACAAAGGCATTCAGGCTCGAATCATTGACGATATAAAGCCTGACATTCTCAGGCTCCAACCCGGCGGTGACGAAAATCGGGTCCGCCATCTTGCGCAAATAGGTCTCCAGCTCCGCATCGCGGATCAGGCTTTGGGCATAGGCATTGGTCGCCTGACCCAACAAAAGGCACACAATCAAGGCCCCTGCAGCCATTTTGCTGAGGGGGGCACGGACACTCTTCTTTACGAGGGTGCCGAACGTCCATTGAATTGCCGCGATGCTTCGACTAAACACTATGTAATCCATTACCTATTGATATAGAGGCAGGTAGAGCGTGGCAAGAAATTGGGTCAAATCTGTGGCAGCGGGTATTTTAGCGGTTAGCTTTCCGTTAAGCCTTTCGGGCTGTTCCACCAGTGATGTTGCCGAAGCAGGCATTTCGGCATTTCATCTTGTAACGCTGGGGGTGCTTGATACGCGGCCCAAGGGCGGCACCATAGATGAAGGCCGTGTGATCGGCTATGTGTCAGCCGATGAACCGAATGCCATTCTGGTGGGCGAGCAGATATTGCGCAATGGCGGCACTGCTGCTGATGCTGCTGCGGCGCTGTACTTTTCCTTGGCGGTCACATATCCCGCGGCGGCCGGTTTGGGCGGCGGCGGTGCCTGCACCTATTATGACAGCAGATCAAACGGCGTAGCAGCATTGGATTTCATGCCGCGCCCGTCTGGCACAAATCCTGAAACGGATTTGCCCATCCCTGGTAACGTTGCGGGCTTTGGTGAGTTGCATCGCCTGTATGGTGTGCTGCCTTGGCCACAGATTATCGTCCGGGCAGAGGCATTGGCACAGGCCGGGTTTAAGGCATCGCGCGCCATGGCCAATTCATTTGCCGCCATGCCGCCGACCCGCCGTGGGTCACGCATGTTGGCCCCCTTGGTCAAAACCGCAAAGGGGCGCCCGATCATTGAGGGGGCTGAGGTAACAAATCTGGCATTGGCACGCACACTGTCCGCATTGCGTCTTAATGGGACGATAGGCTTTTACAGTGGTGCATTGGCGCAAGACATTGCCCGCGCTGGCCGTTCTGTTCGTACAACCGCGCCCACCACAGATACCCTTAAGAATTATTTCGTACAGCAACGCGGCGCAGGGTTTTTGCGCGTGGGTGACGGTACAATTGCCATTGCCGGGTCAGGCGAGGGGATTGCCCTGTTGACCAAGATGGCAACCAATCCCGAAATGTTGGCCCGTGTGCCCCGTTCAGGCGGCGTACCTGCACAGGCCAACATGTTGCGGGAGCTTGAGATGTCAGAGCGCCGTTCAGCCGGTTTGCCGGACAAGGCAGATGGGGCCAAATCCGACGGCACAAGCTTTGCTGTTATTGACCGGGCCGGCAATGCGGTCAGCTGCTATGTCACCACACAAGGCCCAATGGGGTCTGGCGTGATGGTTGGTGAGCTTGGCTTTACCTTCGCTGCACCCAATGCCAGCCGCGAGGGACGCATGGCGCAGGCAGGCACCGTTGCCGGGCTTGTGCTTGATGGCAAGCGGTTCCGGGCCGCGGTTGGTGGATCAGGCGGCGTCGGTGCTGCTGCCACCTTGTTGAGCATGTCTATGCCCGATGTGATTGACGGTGATATCGCCTTGGATAATGCCATGCGTGGCGCCACCACCCAAAAGGGCGCACGGTCAAATGGCATTGGTTGTCTGTCCACAAATATTGCCAATCCAAACGCATGTACCGGCGCTGTGTCACAGGCCGGACATGGGTTGGGCCGCCGCGTGCGATTCTAACAGAAAGCGAACCACCATATGGCCCGCCCCTTATCAAAGCGCGGAGATGTCGCCACCTTTTTGGCGATGGATGTTTACGCACAGGCAACGGCCCTTGCCCAACAGGGTAGGGAGATTATCCATCTGGAGGTTGGTCAGCCTGCGACCGCTGCGCCCAAATTGGTGCGTGAATACGCAAAGGAGCTGATCGACAACAGCTTGCTGGCCTATTCCGATGCCACAGGTATTGGCAAGGTGCGCCAGCGTATCGCCCAATATTATGCGGATCACTATAATATCGATCTGGACCCCAACCGGGTTATCATCACAACCGGATCATCAGCCGGGTTTGTGTTAAGCTTTGCCGCATTGTTTGATGCAGGCGATAAGGTCGGCGTGATAGAGCCGGGCTATCCAGCCTACCCCAATATTCTAAAGGCATTGTCGATTGATCCGGTGCGCATTCCTGTGCATGACGACCCTGATTTTGTGCCCGCCATTCATCATATCGAACAGGCCGGGCCACTTGATGGATTGTTGCTGGCAAGCCCCAGCAACCCGACAGGATCAATCACACCGGGTGATCGTTTGGGTGCGTTGATTGAGGTGATAGAGGCACAGAACGGCGCCTTTATCTCTGACGAGATTTATCACGGCATTACCTTTAATGACGACCATCGCGATGCGCCTACTGCGTTAAGCTATTCGGACAACGCGGTTGTGGTTTCCAGTTTTTCGAAATATTTTTCCATGACCGGCTGGCGCATTGGATGGATGGTCGTGCCTGACTATATGGTGGATCCGGTCACCCGATTGCAGCAAAGCCTGTATATCTCGCCCCCCACATTGTCCCAGCTTGCCACGTTGAAAGTCTTTGATGCGTTTGACGAGCTTGAGGATAATGTCACCGTCTATAAGCGCAATCGTGAAATCCTGATTACGGGTCTGAAAGAACTGGGCTTTGCACCGTCGGCAGCTGACGGGGCGTTCTATACCTATGTTGATATTTCATCGCGGTCAGATGATTCATCAGCATTCTGTAGCGCCATGTTGAACGAGGCTGGCATCGCCGCCACCCCCGGCGCAGACTTTGATTCCACGCAAGGGCATAACTATGTGCGCATGTCATTCAGTGGTGCGACACAGGATATAGAAGAAGCAATCCGCCGCTTGAAGGTGTGGTTGCAGGCCTAACCCCGTAATCCCAACACGTCATCAAGACCATCTGGCTGTGCGACCCCATCAAGGTTGCGCGGGTCAGGTTGTGGGGCACCCAGTCCTTGCGTCACCGGAATGACGCCAGCCCAAATAGGTAAATCATAATCGGGCGCATCATCATTGGGCATCCCGGTGCGGACCTTTGCTGAGGCTTCGGTGATCGGCATGGACAAAACCGCGGTTGCCTTTACTTCCTTATCCAATGCGGGCCGCAGGCTGTCCCAACGGCCTGGATAAAGATGTTCAATCAGGTTTTTGAATTTTTCCATTTTGGCGGCAGGGTCGGTTGTTGCTTCGGGTGTGCCGTAAATCATCACTGACCGAAAATTCACTGAATGATGAAAGGCAGACCGGGCCAGAACAAAACCATCCAATTGCGTGACAGTCAGACAGACGGGCGTATCAAGCGATGCGCGCAAGGCCCGACTGGCGGAGGAACCATGCCAATAAATCCGATCGCCTTCACGCCAATGCAGTGTGGGCGTGACCTGTGGCTGGCTATCAAGTTGATAACCAACATGGCACAGGGGCGTGGCATCCAAAATGTCATTAATTGTGGCGCGGTCAAAATAGCCGCGTTCATGGGACCGGCGCAGGCGCGTCCGTTCAGTGACTTCAAGCGGATCTGTGTTGTGAGTGGTAGTCATAAGCGGTTCCCCTGACCCTCGCCCTATATGGGCATTTAAGGGGGGCAGTTGAACCGCATATGTCTAAATGATCAAGGCCGTAGTTTTATTTACGTTGCCACCAGCCGCGTTTTTTCGGGCGGGAGCTGTCAGGGGCAGCCAGCACCTTCGGCTCTTCTGGTTCTGGTTCCGCCTCAGCTGCACCCTCGGGCGCGAACTCACCAATAATTTTGGGCTCTGCCGTGTCGGTGTTTTCCGCAGCGGGGCTGTCTGCAATGGCAGTGTCGTCATCAGAGTTAGTTTCAGACTTTTCTGCTGATTGCTCGGCTGATTGCTGGGTAGATTGACCCTCTATCTTTTCATCGGCCTTATCATCAGCATCAGCGCCTGCGGCTTTATCATCTGATTTGTCGTCTGACGTATCCACACTGTCTTGACCATCAGCGGCAGCTTGATCGCTATTGCCATTGCTATCGCCGTTTTCTGCATTCTCGTCAGAATCTTTCCGCCGCCGTCTGCGCCGCCGGCGCTTCTTCTTCGGCTTGGGGCTTTCTTCGCTATCGGTATCGCCATCGCCTTCAGCTTTGGCAGTATCGGGTTGCTCAGCCTCGTCCTCAACGTCGGTCACCTCAATCCCGGTGGGGCCAAGGTCGCCGCTTTCCGGCTGCGCCATTGAAATGGCGCCGCTTTCCGGTTCGTCAGGAACAAATGCAGTATTGGGCTTGCCCTTCACGAAGTCGATTGTGATATCGGATAGACCCAGTGTTGAGTCAGACCTGAACATGATGGCGATGCCATAAACGGATTCAGCATTTTCAAGCCAGCTGCGCTTATTGTTCAGGACATAAACCGCAACGTCGGGGTTAAGGCTAAGTGTGATCTGGCTGGCCCGGCCCCGAACGGCTTCTTCTTCAACCGCGCGCATGGCACGCAGGGCAGCTGCATCAATTGTACGGGTGACGCCGGTGCCCTTACAGGTATCGCAAGTCTGCGCATGAGTTTCCAGCAGGCTGGAGCCAAGACGCTGACGCGACATTTCCAACAGACCGAAATGCGAGATGCGGCCCACTTGAATGCGGGCGCGGTCAGACTTCAACGCGTCTTTCATCTTGCGTTCAATGGCGCGGCGATTGCGGTGTTCGTCCATATCGATGAAGTCGATGACGATCAGCCCGGCAAGGTCGCGCAGGCGTAACTGGCGGGCAACTTCTTCAGCAGCTTCAAGGTTGGTGGCAAGGGCTGTTGCCTCGACATTTTTTTCCTTGGTAGCCTTGCCAGAGTTCACGTCGATAGAGACCAGCGCCTCTGTCGGGTTAATGACCAGATAGCCGCCTGACTTCAACTGAACTTCCGGTTCGAACATTTGTTCAAGCTGGCTTTCCACCTGATGGCGGGTGAACAGCGGCACGCGATCCTCATAATGGACGACGTTTTTGGCGTGGCTGGGCATCAGCATTTTCATGAAGCCCTTGGCCTGTTTATAGCCTGCGCTGCCTTGGACCTGAACCTGATCGACTTCCTTGCCATATAGATCACGGATGGCCCGTTGGATCAGATTGCCTTCTTCGTAAATCAGGGCAGGGGCGACGGAATCGAGTGTGTGGGTGCGAATATTTTCCCACAGGCGCAACAGATATTCATAGTCACGCTTGATCTCGGCCTTGGTGCGCTGTGCGCCCGCGGTACGGACGATCAGGCCCATGCCCTTGGGCACTTCCATGTCACGGGCGACAGACTTCAACCGCTTGCGGTCATTGGCATTGGTGATCTTGCGTGAGATGCCGCCACCACGTGCAGTGTTGGGCATCAGGACACAATAACGGCCAGCCAGTGACAGATAGGTTGTCAGGGCAGCGCCCTTGTTGCCACGCTCTTCTTTGACGACCTGCACCAGCACGATTTGGCGGCGCTTGATCACTTCCTGAATATTGTAGTTGCGCAATTTGACCCGGCGGGGGGCGATGTCTTCTTCAACAGAATCGCCTGAACCTGCGTCTTCGATGGACTCTTCTTCTTCGGCGTCACCGTCTTCAGATTTGTCGTCTGACTGGTCTTCTGCGTTCGCTTCAGGCTTTTCTTCAGTGTCGGCGGGCTCGTCAGAGTTGGCCTCAGGCGTATCTGATTCCGCATCTGAATCAACGTTGGCTTCAGCGGCGGATTCAGCAGCGGTTTCGGCCTCTGCATCACTGGCTTCGGTTTCGTCAGCGGTCAGGCGATCATCTTCAGCGGTTGCGGCGGCCTGTGTTTTGTCGTCACCGTCGTCTTTTGCGTCTTTTGCCGTGGCGTCTTCCGTGGCGTCTGACTTTTCATCTGATTCTTTTGGGGCAGGTGCGGCGGCGCTTTCATCAGGTGTTGGCAGCGATGCGTCAGGGACGGGGACGATTTCTTCGGCGGGCTTGGTGTCAGCATCCGTCTTGGCTTCTGCCTTGTTGTCGCCGGCAGGTTTGTCAGCGCCATCTGCTGCTTCGGCAGAGCCGTCCGCAGCCTTGTCCTCGGCCTTGTCGTCGGCCTTGTCTTCAGCCGTTTTGTCATCAGTAGCGGCAGCGTCTTTTTTATTGTTGCGGCCACGACCGCCACGGCGGCGTGGGGCGCGCTTGCGCTTGGGCTTGTCAGCCTTTTTCTCGTCATTGCCCTCGGTGCCGTTTTCGTCGTCGTCATCTTCTTTATTGGCGGCGGCTTCTTCGGCAGCTTCGGCGTCAAGCAGGGCCTGACGGTCCGCCTGCGGGATCTGGTAATAGTCCGGGTGGATTTCGCTTAGCGGCAAAAAGCCGTGGCGGTTGCCGCCATATTCGACAAAGGCTGCCTGTAGCGACGGCTCAACGCGAGTCACTTTTGCCAGGTAGATATTGCCTTTTAGCTGTTTGCGAAGGCTTGATTCGAATTCGAAATCTTCAACCTTGTTGGCTTGAACCACTGCAACCCGCGTTTCTTCGGGTTGGCTGGCGTCGATCAGCATCTTTTTTGCCATGGGAATTGTCCTCTCCCGTCGGGGGTGCCGACGGATTTATATTGATGAGGCCAGCCATGTCCAAATGTTCAGGATCGCGCCCGGGTAAATCAGTAACCCATTGGCTTAATTGGTTTTTCCGACTTCTTAAGGGAAGTTGGTTCGCCCCGTGCAGCGCGTTGATGCGGCGTGGGGAAGATCCTGTAAGACCTAAAGACAGCCCGCCACGCAGCAAAAATGCCCGCACGTTTTTTGAACGGCGGCTTTGGCGTTGCGGTTGCGGGAGGCGGGCAGTTTGGCCCATGCTCCGGCTGTCTATGGTCATCATATTGGACACGTAAAGGCCCAGTTGCTCTGTTTTCTGATCCGCTTCGTGCGAAACCAGAAAATTCATGAAATTCAATTGGTTAGAGTGGGCTTTGCCCATTCTGTCGATGGTTCCGGGCTGTCGGATTATCTCTTTAAGCGCATGCCGTTGCTTGGGGCCCGCCTGTTTGCCAGCGCCTGAATGGCGGTCTGACACGTAGCGGTTTGCCTGCCGCAAGGGCTTTCGAAACCAAGCGCACCCTATAGCAGTTTTTGCAAAACACAAAGGCCAAAGATTTCGCGGCAAAACGAACGGGATGTGACAGCCGTCGCGCTTGGGCGCGGGGTGCCCGAATGGCACCTGATTTGTGCCCTAATAGAGCCCGAATCAGGCATAATATACCTGCTGTACTGGTGAGTGCCGGGCGATTCATGCGGTTTTGCGCCGACTGGCCCGGCTTTTGTGAGGTTATGAGGGGTCAGATTTGACACGAACCCGGTTGATAAGCGGGATTTTTGCGCTGCTTGGGCTGCTTTTGGTGCCGGTTGTGGTGCAGGCGGTAAAGAGTGAACCTGCGTTCATCTCTTCACTGCGCATTGGTGTGCATCCTGATCACACGCGGATCGTCCTTGACCTGTCGGCCCAGCCCAAGACCCAAATTTTCACGCTGTCGGCCCCTGATCGTGTTGTGCTTGATCTGGCCGGGGCGCAATTCACTATGAAGACACCGGGACCGATCCCGAAGGCGGGACTGGTTGATCAATATCGTTTCGGCCTGTTCCGGCCGGGGCTGTCACGGCTTGTCCTTGATTTACGTAAGCCGGTCACCGTTAAGCAGCACTTCTTTTTACCCGCCACTGATGGCGGAACGGGCAAGCGGATGGTGATCGATCTGGCCCCCGTTAGCCGAGCCAATTTTGACAAGCAGGCAGGCTTTCCCAAAACGGCATTGAAGGCTGAACCGAGCGCATCAGGCAACGGCGTGGCGCAGCCCCAACCATCGGCGCAACCCCAGCCCGTGGGCGCGACACGGCCCAAAAATCGCCGCCCGGTGATTGTGCTGGATGCCGGACATGGCGGCGTTGACCCCGGTGCCATCGGGCGCAGCGGCACGCGCGAAAAAGATGTGGTCTTTGATGTCACCAAGCGGTTGCAACGCAAGTTGCAGGCCACCGGGCGCTATGATGTTTACCTGACGCGGGACCGCGATATTCTGATCCCGCTGCGAGAACGCGTGCGGCGCGCCCGCGCCCGTAACGCCGATCTATTCATCTCAATCCACGCGGATTCTGCGGAAAATCCCAAGGCGCATGGGGCGGGGGTGTATACCCTGTCTGAGCGGTCTTCGGATAAAGAAGCGGCGGCATTGGCCCGGCGTGAGAACAGGGCAGATATTATCGCAGGCGTGAACCTTGAGCATGAGACCCATGAAGTCACGAATATTCTGATCGATCTTGCCCAGCGTGAAACCAAAAATAGGTCAGCTGCGTTTGCCGAAACATTGGTGCCGCAACTGCGTGCGGTTACAGACAATCGATCCAAGCCGCATAGGTTTGCGGGCTTTGTCGTGTTGAAGGCACCTGATGTGCCATCAGTGTTGATCGAGCTGGGGTTTCTGACCAACCGCACAGAGGAGCGCCGCTTGAGGTCAAGCCAATGGCGTGATCAAATGGTTGCGGCTATTGGCCGTGCGGTCGACAATTATTTCAAAAATCACCCGGTCGTGGCATATGGTGATTAATCCGGTGCGCGGATTGTGGTGATTAATCCAGTGTATGAATTGGCGTAAATTTAGTGGCGGGAAGTTTGTGATGCGGTGGCTCACCCTTGCGATATCAGGTTTGATAGTGGCGGCGATTGCCGGCGTCGCTGTGTTACTGTACGGCCTGTTTTATTTCGGGCAGGACCTACCGGATTATCGCCAGCTGGCCGATTATGAACCCCCGGTGATGAGCCGTATTCACGCCGGTGATGGCAGCCTGATCGGCGTGTATGCCCGTCAGAAGCGCATCTTCGTGCCGCGCGAGGCAATCCCCGATCGGGTCGTCAACGCATTCCTGTCTGCCGAAGACAAAACTTTTTACGACCATCCGGGACTTGATTTCACAGGGCTTGCCCGTGCTGTGCTTGTAAATGTGCGCAACAAGATGAGCGGACGCCGGCCAGTCGGCGCGTCAACCATCACCCAGCAGGTGGCCAAGAATTTCCTGCTGTCCGGTGAGGTGTCTTACACCCGTAAGATCAAGGAGGCGCTGCTGTCATTCAGGATTGAGCGCGCCTTCACCAAGGACCAAATCATTGAGCTTTATTTGAACGAGATTTATATGGGCCGCAGCGCCTATGGCGTGGCAGCCGCCAGCATGATCTATTTCAACAAGGCCCTTGATGAGTTGACGATTGCCGATGCAGCCTATCTGGCGGCCCTGCCAAAAGCGCCGAACAATTATCACCCCGTACGCAATCATGATCGTGCCTTGGCGCGCCGTAATTGGGTGATCGGCCAATTGGAAGAAAATGGTTATATCACCGAAGAAGAAAAGGCCGAGGCGATTGCCCAGCCGTTGAATGCCGGCACGGGCGAGGCTGTGCGTCTAGTCAATGCACGTTACTTCACCTCAGCCATCGCACAGGACTTGATCAGCCTTTATGGCGAAGACAGCCTGTTCGAAGGCGGCTTGTCCATTCGCACAACGGTGGAGCCTGACTTGCAACGAGCGGCCCATAAGGTGCTGCGCGACGGGCTGGTCAGCTTTGACCGGCGGCAGGGCTGGCGCGGCCCGGTTGATCATATTGACCCGGCGCAATTCGCAACAGAAGAAGGCCAGGACGATGCCCGTGCGCAATTGATCGACCTTGATGCCGATCTTGATTTCAAGCCGTGGTATCACGCCTTGGTCACCAGCGTGACGGATGATGCCGCGTTGATCTTGCTGGCAACGGGTCAGGGGGGCAAGCTGCCCCTGTCAGGGATGGAATGGGCGCGGGCTGCGGCCAAGTCCGAAAAGGGCAGCAAGGGCCCAACGCCGAAAAAACCCCGTGATGTGGTGAAGGTTGGCGACATTGTTTTAGTGGAGCCGCAGGGCGACGGTCAATCATATGTCTTGCGTCAGGAACCTGAGGTGAATGGCGGCTTGGTCGCGATGGATCCGCACACAGGCCGGGTCTTGGCACTGGTCGGCGGTTTCTCATACGCGCGCAGCCGCTTTAACCGTGCCATTCAGGCTGAACGGCAACCGGGGTCCGCCTTCAAACCGTTTGTTTATGCTGCCGGGCTTGATGTCGGGTTTACGCCATCAAGTCTTGTGCTTGATGCGCCGTTTGTGATGGATCAGGGGCCGGGCAAGCCGATGTGGAAACCCGCCAACTATTCCAACAAGTTTTATGGCCCGTCCACATTGCGGCTTGGCATTGAAAAATCCCGAAACCTGATGACGGTGCGGTTGGCGCAATATATCGGTATGGAATCTGTGATCGCCTATGCCAAACATTTCGGCATCGGCAAGGGAATGCAAAAGGTGTTGGCATCATCCTTGGGTTCGCACGAAGTAACACTGATTGATATGACCAATGCCTATGCCATGCTGGTCAATGGCGGCAAACGCATTCACCCTGTATTGATTGATCGGGTGCAGGACCGCTGGGGCGGTACGGTGTTCAAGTCTGATGATCGTGCCTGCACGTCCTGTCAGGCTGACGAATGGATGGGCACCCCGCCGCCGCGTCTGCCAGATGAGCGTGAGCGGGTGATCAGCAGTGGCACTGCCTATCAGATGGTGTCCATGCTGGAGGGCGTTGTACAGCGCGGCACTGGCGTGCGGGTAAAGACCGTGGGTAAGCCACTGGCCGGGAAAACAGGCACAACGAATGAAAGCCGCGATGCGTGGTTTGTCGGCTTTTCACCTGACTTGGCTGTCGGCGTTTATGTCGGGTATGACAATCCCCGCAGTTTGGGGCGGCGGGAGACCGGCTCCTCAGCCGCAGCACCGATATTCCGCGACTTTATGAAAGCGGCCTTGAAGGGCAAGCCTGCCACACCGTTCCGTATTCCGCCCGATATTCGGTTGGTCCGCGTGAATGTCAAAACCGGCAAGGGGGCGCTGCCCGGTGATCGCAATGTGATCTTGGAGGCGTTCAAGCCCGGCACCGGGCCGGACACCGAAGCGTCTGTTGTTGACGGCACTTATCGTGGTGGCAGCAGCGGTAGCAGCGGTAATTCCGGCCTGTCAGGCACGGGTGGTCTGTATTAATTATTTGGGATTACGGAGAGGCCAACGGATCGCAAGATGCTTGCGGAAACATTGTGGCTCCCCTATATCCCCATACAATATCTATTCTTTTGAGCAGGAGTGTTCTACGGTATGCGCGCCGAAGCCCAAACTCTTGTTGATAAAATCAAGCAGTCCCTGTCACTGCTGAGGAGGCATCTTTGACCCCCCTCAGGCAGCAAAGGACCTTGCCGAGCTGAACAGTCAGGCCGAAGACCCTGATTTGTGGAATGATCAGGCGCGTGCGCAAAAGGTCATGCAGGAACGCACCCGGCTTGAAAACGCGTTGAAGGGTTTTGAAAACCTTGAACAAACCTTGGAAGACGCGATTGAGTTGATCGGCCTTGGTGATGAAGAAGGCGATGAAGACGCCATTACCGAAGGCGAGGAGATGCTGAACGGCCTGATGGTCGAAGCTGAAAAGCAGGAGGTTGAAACCCTGCTGTCTGGCGAGGCTGATTCCAACGATTGCTTTATCGAAATTCATTCAGGGGCCGGCGGGACGGAAAGTCAGGACTGGGCCTCAATGCTGTATCGCATGTACACCCGCTGGGCCGAGGCGCATGGCCATAAAGTTGAGCATGTCGAAGAAAGCCCCGGTGAAGAAGCGGGCATCAAATCAGCCACCATTAAGGTCACTGGGCACAATGCCTATGGCTGGGCAAAGACCGAGGCAGGCGTCCACCGTTTGGTGCGAATCTCGCCCTATGATTCGTCAGCCCGTCGTCACACCAGTTTTGCAAGCGTGTGGATTTACCCATCCATTGACGATGCCATCGAAGTTGAAATCGAAGAAAAAGATGTGCGGACAGATACCTATCGTGCCTCAGGTGCCGGTGGGCAGCACATTAATAAAACAGACTCAGCCGTGCGATTGACCCATGAACCCACCGGGATTGTGGTGCAGTGCCAATCAGGCCGATCACAGCACAAAAACCGTGCCGAAGCATGGGCAATGCTGCGTGCGCGCCTTTATGAGCTGGAGCTGCAAAAGCGGGAAGATGAAGCGAACAAGGCCGCCGAAGGCAAGACGGAAATTGGATGGGGGCATCAGATCCGCTCCTATGTCCTGCAGCCTTATCAGATGGTCAAGGATTTGCGGACGGGCGTTGAAAGCCCAACACCGCAAACCGTGTTGGACGGTGATCTGGACAAGTTCATGGCCGCCGCCTTGGCGCAGCGGATTCATGGCGGCGAAGGCGTCGAAGTCGCCGACCTGGACTAGGTGTGAGGGGCGAGGGCAGTCCGATTTGCTGGTGGTCGCTTGATGGTTGACGCGCCGCCGGACGCAAAACCGGTTCCCACTTTTGCTGGCGGTCGCTTGATGGTTGACGCGCCGCCGGACGCAAAACCGGTTCCCACTTTTGCTGGCGATCGCTTGGATACCTAAAACGCCAGCTTTTTCATGATCGCTTCGGGGATGTGTTTGATGATCGTCATGATCACCCACCAAAAACGCGGGGTGTAGATCACTTCCTTACCCTTGGTCACGGCCTTGTTGATGTCCGCTGCTGCGGCCTGTGGGCTTGAAACAAGGAACATGCCTTCGGCATCCCATGTCATAGCGGTATCCAGAAAGCCCGGTTTGACCGTGGTGACGCCGATGCCGCTTTTGAACAGGCGTGCGCGCAGGCCCTGCGCATAGGCGTGCAGGCCTGCCTTGGCACTGCCATAGACATAATTCTTGATACGGCCCCGATCACCGGCAACAGACCCGACGATGACGACGTGGCCTGCTTGGCGTTGTTCCAGTAATGGTGCCAGACAATGCAGGACTGATACCGCGCCGGAATAGGTGGCGGTGACAGTGGGCACCACTAGCGTGGGGTCGGCGTCAATATCATCCTGCTCCGGCATTTGGGCAAACACCAAAAAGATGTTGAGCGTACCTGCGGCCATTGCATCAATGGCGGCAGCGAATGTCGGGTGCTGCTCCATACGCATGGCGTCGAAAGCCGTCGGCGTGGCCTTGATATCAAACCGTGCGGTCAGGTCGGTAGCCGTTGCCGCCATATCGTCCTGATCACGCCCCGCCAGAATAACGTCGTGGCCTTGGCCTGCAACCTCAGCCGCAAAGGCGCGGGCGAGGGAGGAGGAAGCCCCAAGGATCAACCAGGTTTCATTCTTGGTCTGGATGCTCATGCTGCATCTCCCGTCAGGGCTAATCGCGCCGCCATTTGACTGGTCAGTTTTTCGCTATGGGGCAGGCTGGCAAGCACTTGCCGCATCTCATCGGCATTGGGGTACATGGCGTCAAACTCATCCCGTGTCAGCATGGAATCCTTGGCGAGATAAATCCGCCCGCCATGATCTGCGGTGATTTTATGCAAGCTGCGGAACAGCGCCTCCACCCCTGCCTTGTGCGGGAAATCAAGCGCGAGCGTATAGCCTTTCATCGGGAAGGATAACAGCCCGCGACCATCGCCGCCCATTGTTTTCAAGACCGACAGGAATGACCCTGCGCCGGACCGTGCGATTGTGTCCAGCAAGAGGGGTAAGGCGCGCTCCCCCTCGCTACGGGGGATGACGCATTGAAATTGGTGAAAGCCGCGCTTGCCATAGATGCGGTTCCAGTCACTGATCGCATCAAGCGGATAGTTGAATGCCTCAAACGGCGTAAGTGTGGTGCGTGATTTGCGCAGGAACCTGTTGCGATACAGCAGGTTGAAACTGCGCACTGAAAGCGGGTTCAGCGCCAGCGCCGGGAAGTCGATGGGCACTGACTTTTCCTTGGCGGGCTTCAACTCAATTGTTTCGTCTGACAAGGTGGCGGTTTCAAAAATACCCCGTCCCATACGCTTGCCCTTGGCCAGCCCGTCAATCCACCCCACGGTGTAATCAACATTCTGCGCAATAGCCTCGTCAAAGGCGATGAGATAGCTTTCAAGGTCCTTGATTTTTGTTTCGGTCACCTGAACGCAATTGCCGCTGATTTTCTTGAGCTGCACTGTGACGGTGGTGATGACGCCCGTCAGGCCGCACCCGCCGATCGTGGCGCGGAACAGATTGTGATCCGGCGTAACCTGCTGGGTATTGCCATCGGGTGTGATCAGCTCAAACCCCAGAACATGATTGCAAAAACTGCCCTGTGTGTCGTGGTTTTTGCCGTGAATATCATTGGCGATTGCCCCGCCCATTGTGGCGAATGCTGTCCCGGGGCTGACCGGGATCAACCACCCCTTGGGTACAAAGGCGCGGATCATATCGCGGAAGCACATGCCCGCTTCGACCGTGACAATGCCCGTCGCGCTGTCAAATGCCAGAATACGGTTCATGCGCGTGGTGAGGAGCGCATGTTGGTCATCGCCGCGAGGGAGTGCCTGATCACCATAGGCGCGCAAGCCGCCATGCGCGACCAGTCCGCTTTGAGCAAGACTATCACCAATGGCGCGCTGCAAATCCTTTTGCCGTTCGGGCCGCGCGGTGAGGGCGGTTTGATGACTGTTCCGGCCCCATCCGGTAAGTTCAAGTGACTTCCAGCTCATTCTGTGTCTTTCGCATTTGTGTCTTCGACAGTGTCACCGGCCATACGCATTGCCACGGGCATGGCGATAAAGCCCAGCAAGACGGCAAACCATAAGGTTGTGCCGCGGATTACGGCGGTTGCGGCGATTGTGATCTCAAGCTCAACCCCCATGGCGGTCAACAGGCCGATCATAGTCGCCTCCGTCCCGCCAAGGCCGCCGGGTAACATGGCAAGCGCACCGACAATCATGTAAAAGCTGAAAATGAATACCGCTGCCCCTAAACTGATATCGGCACCCAATATGTCCAGCAACCAGAAAAAGGCGAAGCCTTCGGCAAACCAGCCGACAACCGCCAACAATAGCGCCCCACCATAGGTGGGGATGTCGGCAAGTTTCGCAGCCTGTCGCAACATATGGCGCAACTGCCCGAACAGGCGTGGTGCGCGTTGCACACGGGCATAGGTGAAGTTGATGATCACCATGCCCCATGTGGGTTTTAAGAACAGGGCCGTCATCACGACCGCACCGATGACAGCCAGAATGGTCAATTCGATATAGGTCCCGACCATCGTCACGCTTGCGGCGACCAGCAACACGGTGCCGCCCATATCGGACATCCGGTCAGCCACCAGAATAATCGCAGACCGGGCATAGCGTATGCCGTGGCCGCGTTTGAGGAACCATAACCGCAATGCCTCCCCCGCCTTGGCCGGGGTGGCCGTCAAGGCAAAGCCTGCAACATAATAAAGACAATTGCGCGCCAGGGGTACACCCAAGCCCAGCCGGTTACTGAACAACTGCCAGCGCAACATACGTCCCGCATAGTTGATAAGTGACAGGCCAAGCAGTCCCGCGACCTGTAACAATGTCAGCGACTTGATGGCGGCCCATACTTCCTCGCCCCCGGTCAGAATGGCGACAACAGCCATAATGACAAAAAAGGCGACAGCAGCATAAAGCGCCATCCGTTCCGTCCGCAGGATAGAGCGGCGGTCGGTCAAAATCGTGCGCGCATCGGCAGCGTTCATAAACGGCTCACAAATAAATCAGGATGCCAAAGGTCAGCGCCCAAAGCGCCCCAACCACGAGCAAAACCTTGTCACGCATTATTACAGATGTGGGGGAGCCTGAGCGTTCCTCAACAATTGTGATTTGTAAATAACGTAACAATCCAAGCACCACAAAGGGCGCAGTGTAATACAGCTTGGTTGAGCCCATGCGCGTCATCACGTCCTTGTCGGTGGTATAGATCATATAGGCCACCAACAACGCCGCAATAATGATTCCGATCGCTGTGTCCAAGAATTGGGCGGTATACCCATCAAGGCTTTTGCGGTGTTCGCTGGCATAGGAATTCACAACGTCATCACGCCGTTTGGCAAGGGCAATGAACAGGGCACCAAGGCCCGTCATGATGATGATCCAGACACTGGGATCAACTTCGATTGATGCCGCGCCGGCCTCAACCCTGATGATAAAGCCCAAGGCAATGATCATCACATCCAGCAGCGAGATTTTCTTCAATCCATAGGAATAGGCAACATTCATCAGCCAATAGGCGCCAACAAACGGCAGGACCTGCGGCTGTAATAGATAAAGCGCGGTGATGGCCCCGGCGACCAGTATACCAAACAAGCCAAAACCGGTTTGTGGGGACACTGTGCCCGCAGCAAAGGGGCGGTTTTTCTTTTCTGGGTGGGCGCGGTCAGCCTCACGATCCTTATAGTCATTCAGGATGTAGACACTGCTGGAAATGGCGCAAAACGCTGCAATGGTGATCGCAACGGAAATAATGGACTGAAGCCCCAAAATTTCAGGCGTGAAAAATAGTGGGGCCGCGACCAGACCGTTCTTGACCCATTGGTGCGGGCGCAATAGCGCAAGGGCAGGGGGCAATGCCATAGACTGTCTTCTCCGTTAAGAGTTTTGTGCCAACCTGATTATGAATATCTTGCCAGTTGCCGTTGGCGTGAAATTCAAATCGAAACATAAATCATTATGGCGCAGACCATGCCTGATATCTGATTGTAATTCGACCCTAATTTTGTGCGTTCTTTTGTTGGTTAACCATTTTGTTTACCAAATTGGGGGTGACAAACCGTCAATAATGCGAAAGAATATTTGAGTTCGAATTAAAAAAACTAATCGAACTGTGGCAACAAACTTTAAGGGGGCTTTTATGACAAGCTTTATAAAAAAGCTCGCCGTTACAACGGCGGCTGCTGGTATTATTGTTTCAACATCCATTCCTGCAATGGCTTTCGAACCTGAAAAGGACGCCAATCTTATGGCGTACTGGAGCATGGATTTCGGACCAAAGGCAAAGGATGAGGAACGGACGTCATTCGGTTTTGCAGCGAATAAATCACTGGGTCTTGGCGCAGCTGGGTCTGCCTATGACATTCGCAGTGATTATGATGCTGACCGTCCGGCATTTATGGATATTCAGTTCACAGGTTCAGGCACCTTGGACACAGTATCGTTCAATGGCCAGAATGTGCTGAATAAGTATGAACGTTTGAACGCTGATGGTTCAACATCAACCATGTTCGGTTTTGAATGGTGGCAGATCGGTCTGGCTGTCGTTGCGGTTGGTACAGCAGGTTATCTGATCGTAGACGCACTGGACGATGATGACGATGATTCATCAGGCGGCGGCGGTGGTGGTGGTACCACTGGTACACCGCTTGATGCCGTACTTGATCCGGTCGCCGGTGCGCTTGGTGGCGGTGTGCCCGCATCACCGATTTGATCTGAATCACATCAATACAATGAAAAGGCCGCCCATCTGGGCGGCCTTTTTTGTTGGCTGGTAGCAAACAGGCGGATCAGTCTTCATCCATACGAGCCATGACGTCACCTTCGTCCACGGCGTCACCTTCACCCACGCATATTTCAGCAACAGTGCCGTCAAACGGGGCGCAGACGGGGATTTCCATCTTCATGCTTTCCAGAATAAGGATCGGGTCATCTTCGCTTAATGTGTCGCCCGGTTTGGCAACCAGTTTCCAGACTTTCCCTGTGACTTCTGTTTCGACATCTTCGGCCATATTTCTTATCCCCTGAATGTGCGTAGTGATGTAAATGCCTGATCCAGATTACTGATCAGGTCATCTGCTGATTCAAGCCCCGCATGAACGCGCAATAGGGCACCATCGGCGGGGAAGGGGGCGGCGGTACGCGATTTATCGAGATTATTCATCTCGATAAACAGGCTTTCAAATCCACCCCAGCTAAAGCCCATGCCGAACATGGTTGCTGCATCCAACAGATGATTGATTGCGTCCTGATCAATATCGGGGTCCATGCAGATGCTGAACAGCCCTGATGATCCCTTGAAATCCCGCTTCCAAAATTCATGCCCCGGGCAATCAGGGAACGCGGGGTGCAACACGTGTGTCACCTCTGGCTGTTCCGACAACCACTGCGCCAGTAACAGGGCGTTTGCCTCATGTTGATCAAGGCGCATGGGCAGCGTTCGCAAGCCGCGCGCCGCCAAATAGCAATCATCAGAAGACACGCTTAATCCCAACTGGTTACTGGTGGCAAAAATTTTGCGCCATTGACCATCATCATTGGTTGAAACAGTGCCCATCATGGCATCGGCATGACCGCAAATATATTTGGTTGCCGCAACAACGCTGACATCAACACCCAGTGTGAAGACATCAAGGAAATAGCCGGTGGCCCATGTGTTGTCGATGATCACAAGCGCACCATGGTCATGGGCTATGCGCGTCATCATGGGCAGGTCGGGCACTTCAAACGTGCCCGAACCGGGGGCTTCCGTCATGACAAGTTTTGTATTGGGTTTGAAGGCAGCAGTGAATGTCGCCTCGTCCACAATCGGGGCGATATAGGTTGTTTCAATGCCCATACGCTTTAAAAATGTATCGGCAAACTTGCGCGTCGGGTCATACACATTGTCTGATACGATGATGTGATCACCCTGTTCAAGAAATGCCAACATGGCCACGGTAATCGCCTGCAACCCGCATGACACGGCCATGACATGTTCGGCCCCTTCAAGGGCGGCGACCATTGCCTCAAACTGATGTTTGGTCGGTGTGCCACGGCGGCCATAATAGGGGTCGCCATAGGCGCGCTGTGCAGCGGTTTTCATATCCGCTGCCTTGTCATACAATACGGTCGAGATACGGTAGACAGGCTCATTCACCACGGGCCACACGGGGGTTTTCCCATCCGGTCGACCTGCATGGATCAAGGCTGATTCTGTTTGTAGATCATCATCATGTGACGATGTCGCCATTTTCGTGCCCTTCACTGTTTCAACAAATCATTGCCGCCAGTTTGTCATTTTTGTCCCCTAAACCCAAGCACTAGCTTGGGTCTTCGCGTGAAACTGTGATAGGGTTCAGGATTGAATTATTGATTTAGCATGGGATGAACAATGTCTTTACGTCAGGAAATTCTGCGATTGGGCCTTGGTGCCGCATTTGTGATGACTGCGGGAACAGCCACTGCGGCCTCAACCCTTGAAACCACGCAAAAAAATGACGAGGTTGCCTGCGGTGTCTCGCAGGGGCTGCCCGGTTTTTCCAGTGTGGATGATCAAGGTGTGTGGAGCGGTATTGACGTGGACGTGTGCCGCGCGGTTGCTGCGGCCATTTTCGGGGACGCAGACAAGGTGCGCTATCGGCCCTCGTCATCAAAGGAACGGTTTACCGCCCTTCATGCGGGTGAATTTGATGTGCTGTCCCGCAACACAACATGGTCCTTGACCCGCGACACCGCCCAATCATTGGATTTCGTAGCGGTCAATTATTATGACGGGCAGGGCTTTATGGTGCGTAAGGAGTTGGGCGTTGATTCAGCGCTTGAGCTTGACGGCGCTACCTTGTGCATCAATGCCGGAACCACGACTGAGCTGAACGCGGCGGATTACTTCCGCACCAATGGCATGAGTTTTGAGGCGGTGACGTTTGAAAAATCTGACGAGGTTGTCGCCGCCTATGATTCGGGGCGTTGCGATGCGTGGACGACTGACGCGTCGGGCCTGTATTCAAACCGTATCAAGCTGGCAAATCCGGCAGACCATAAAGTGTTGCCCGAAATCATCTCGAAGGAGCCTTTGGGCCCCGCAGTACGCCAAGGGGATGACCAGTGGGCCGACATCATTCGGTGGAGCTTTTATGCAATGGTCGCCGCAGAAGAATTGGGCATCAACGCTGCCAATGTGGATCAGATGAAATCATCCCCCAATCCTGAAATTCAGCGTCTGCTGGGTGTGTCAGGTACGATGGGGGAAAAGCTGGGCCTGCGGGCTGATTGGGCCTATCAAATCATCAAACAGGTCGGGAATTACAGCGAAAGTTTTGAGCGTAATTTGGGTGAAAACTCCCATCTTAAGATTTCTCGCGGGTTGAATGCCCTGTGGACCGAAGGTGGGTTGATGTACACGCCGCCAGTGCGTTAAACCTCTGTCATTGTGAGCGACACACCCTTATCCAAATCTGATCAACCCGGCACGATTGCGCGTCTTTTGCGTGATGGGCAGGTGCGTGCTGTACTGGCGCAATTGTTTGTTGTGGGTATTGTGGTTCTGCTGGGCTGGATTGGTATCAGCAATGTGCTGGAAAATCTGGCGCGGCAAAACATTGCCTCAGGCTTTGGCTTTTTGGATGAAAATGCCGGCTTTGGCGTCAATCAAACCTTGGTGGATTATGATGCCGGCTCAACCTATGGGCAGGCATTTTGGGTTGGGTTGACCAACACGTTGCTGGTCGCTGTGTTGGGCGTGTTTTTGACTACGCTGCTTGGCTTTGCGGTTGGCATTGGGCGGCTGTCATCAAACTGGCTGGTTGCCAAATTGTGTGCCGCCTATGTTGAGACGTTGCGCAACATTCCGCTGCTCCTACAAATTTTCTTTTGGTATTTCGGTGTTTTGAAGGCATTGCCCCATCCGCGCGATTCCATCGCATTGGGTGAGGGGTTCCTTGTCAATATTCGCGGTGTCTATTTCCCCCGCGCAGTGGGGGAGGAAGGGATCGCGATCGTATTGTTCGCGTTGCTCGCTGGCATTGTCGCGACCATTGTGTTGTCGCGCGCCGCCGCCCGGCATCTGTTACGGACGGGACAGGTGCGCAAGATTTGGCTTATTGGGCTGGGGCTGATTGTGGGGCTGCCGCTGGCGCTCTATTTCGTGCTGGGGCAACCGCTGGGCCTCGACATGCCGCAGGCCAGCCGCTTTAACGTCAAGGGTGGTGTGCGCATTATCCCTGAGCTGATTGCCCTTGTGCTGGCGTTGACGACCTACACCGCCTCCTTCATTGCAGAGATTGTGCGGGCGGGCATTCTGTCGGTCCCCAAGGGGCAGTCCGAAGCCGCCGCCGCATTAGGCTTGCCCAATGGGTTGACCCTGCGCAAGATTATTATCCCGCAGGCAATGCGGGTGATAATTCCGCCGCTGACAAGCCAATATCTGAACCTGACCAAAAACTCGTCACTTGCAGTGGCGATTGCCTATCCTGATCTGGTGTCTGTGTTCGCCGGGACAACGCTGAACCAAACAGGCCAAGCGGTTGAGATTTTGGGCCTGACCATGACGGTCTATTTGCTGTTGTCACTATCAACGGCGGGCTTTATGAACTGGTTCAACAGCCGCATGGCAATTCGGGGGCGGTCATGATGCTGAATTGGATGCGCGCAAATTTGTTCTCCTCATGGGGCAATAGTCTGCTGACGCTGATCAGCCTGTGGCTGGTTTGGGTGATCGGTTCAGGCATTGTTGAATGGGCGCTTATTGATGCCATCTTTACCGGTGATAATCGTGAAGCGTGTTTGGTGCCCGGCGCGGGTGCGTGTTGGCCCTATGTCGGGGCAAAGTGGAACCAGTTTATCTATGGCCGCTATCCGCTGGAAAGCCAGTGGC